>Ga0180009_10000121_pt1 | contig 128958 bp, 133 predicted proteins | sample OS_PC_MetaG_FD_123537 | JGI IMG/M metagenome (GOLD analysis project Ga0180009, IMG submission 123537) | Groundwater microbial communities from the Aspo Hard Rock Laboratory (HRL) deep subsurface site, Sweden - OS_PC_MetaG | ecosystem: Environmental > Aquatic > Deep subsurface > Groundwater...
ATGTGAAAGATACATTTCCCCCTTCAGGGGATGTTTGCAACCGTAAAATCACTCCAGCCAGGCTAAAAGTAAATGCAACCAAGAAGTAAAGGCGAATGGATTCCAACTCCGCAGAGATCTTGCTATTAAAGAAACCTGTAGAATAGAATTGCTTCCCATCCATGTTCATTTCCTTAATAATCGGTTCCAAGGACAAAATACCTTATGATGGAATCACTGGTAAAGCAGTTGATTTAAGTCTCAGGCACCCAATATCTATAACAGATCATCGAAAGTCATAGAAATGATTGGATCTTCCCCTGTTGAAGTTGCTATTCATCCTCTTTACGGGGACTAGCTCCACGCGCACGATCTCTCCACCATCCGCCAATCACTACACCAAGACTCAAGACCAAAAAAATGATGAGTACCATTCCTAATTCAGGGCGTGGAATGACAGGGTAATAACGGCTGAGATACCACTCTGTGAAAAGGGTAAGAAAAATGCCTTCCACAATCAAAAAACGTGCCAACCAACGATCACCCTGCCTTGAAGCGAATTGAACGCCCCATCCGCTCAAAACAGCCATCCAGGGAAGGAAGATCGTCCGGTAGCGAGGGTTATCCCATTGATCACCCCCGGCGCGTGCTGAGGAAATAACAACCCATGCCGAAATGGTAACCAGAAAAACGATTAGCCAGCGTCGCTTTAGGGCTGGGTCAGCTTTCCAAACCCGAAAGGCAGCGTAAACCATTAGGGGCATTAACGTATACCATCCCAGCGCACGAAAAATTCCCAGACTCCGCCAAATCCAGGGGGCTGGGGCAGCAATCGCCGCTGGTAAAACCGGCTGGAACAGCCCATAAATTAAAATAAAAGGGAATTGAAGCGATTCTGGTAGGCTCCCCAAATAAAACTGGACCACACCGGATTGAGTCACAGTTTGTAGTGTGTCCCAATGGAATGCCTCAACCAGCCAATCACGGAAGAAGAACAGGATGGCTCCCCCACCTATCGCCACAACGATCCATCCTAGAACTTTTTGCCAGGATTTTTCCAACCCGTCCACCTCGACTACCCAAACCCACAACATCATCGCGCTGACGACCGGCAAAGCAATCCGGAAGGAAAACAAAAAGAGGGCAATCGTACTCAGGATAAAAACAGGTATGGCAAGCTTGAGTTTCGAGCGATCCAACCAATGGGCAACTGCCCAAAATATCATACTTATGAAAAAAATGAAAAACGGTTCCCGCATTTGAGAGGCGCCCAAGAGCACACCCTCCGGATAGAGGGCCAGGATCCATCCTGCCCAAAGTGCTGTCCGGGCACCAAACCTGCGCCTGACAGTGACAACCAAAAACGGTAAACTGAGTGTCATGGCACCTACTGCCAGGATCGAAATTAACCCCGGGCGGTAAGCATCCGGGCTGATTACCCGGTAGACCAGCGCGCTCAAAGCCAGCATTCCTCCATACTGATCCGTGCTGTAATCTTCACTGAAAGCGATGGTTAAGGGATCCTCAGATTGAGCCAGTGCCCAGGCATTTTCCTCCCGCCGAAAAGCATCGTCAAAGACAAAGCCAGCTTGTTGTGTCCGCTCCTCATAACCATAGCGGGGTAATCCCCAGGCGAGGAATACACCCAAAGCTACCCGAAGAAGAAAAGCTAAAACCATCATCAAAGCCAGAGCTTTGCCGCCCCCCGCCCCACGCCAGGCGAGTACCAACAGGATCCCGCTGAGGAATATCAGCAGCGATGCCGCCAGGAAACCCAGCCAGAAATTACCGGCGTTGGAGATCCACTGTAATAACGCGCCCAACACAAGGCTCACGCCAGCAACCACTGCAAGGTCACGATTTATCCCCTTGAAGACGGTGTGTTCACTCATATCTCTCAATTACTCCAAAAGTCTTCCCGCAATGCGCCGGGCACACCAGAACTGCCGCGATGCTATCCCAATCCACAGGACCCAGAAAACCACAGCGGTCTGTAAGGGTACCAGGAAGCGCGGGTTATCACCATGATCCAGAATGGATGAAAGCACCGAGGTTGCCCAGATGGCTCCTGCCAGCAGCCAGTGGAAAGGCACCAAAGCCCAAATTTGCCGTAAGCGCTTTGACACCATTGCGCCGATGGACGTCAGGATGAAGACTAGATTCATCCCGAATAGCAATCCCCTTGCGCCTAGGATCACCGACCTCAGCATCTCCGACAAGCCCGACGGGGAAATCGCAGTAACGTCCCAATAAACAGGCGCCCGCCAGAACAACCACCACCCACGCAGTACATGCGCAAGATATTCCCAGGGATGGGTCAGGATCAACTGAATGGAGATATTCTGCAATATCCTGGAAAGTTCATAAAAACTGTAGCCGGTGGCTGACATGATGGCGGGGATGGCATCCCAGATCGCATTCCCCTGGGTGCCGCGCTCCTCAATGCGGGCGTCTCGATACCTCAGATAAACATCCCGGATATCCCCAAATTTATCCGGGACATCTTCGAAATAATAGCCGGTATGCTGGACGAGGTGATACCCGGTCATCGCGGACAGGCTGAACACCTTATAATGGGATTTGGTCCATGTCATCCATCCTCCTACCAGCAAGACGGCGACCAGCAGGATGCTGACCAGGGGTTTCCAATCCACCCGGATTTTCTTTTTTATAAATGAGAATCCCAGGAACACAGCCAGCCAAACCGGCATGAAAATGAACACTGGTCGAGTCAGCACAGCCAGGGAGGAAACTATTCCGATCCCCAACCCCAACCAGATTGAGCGGTGCTTGGGATTATCCAGCCAGCGAAAAGCGCCCAGCAAGGATAAAACTAACCAAAAAGTGGAGAGTGTCTCGGATAATAAGTTCGCTTCGAAAAAGATTTGACCTGGGTTCAGGGTGTGCGTCAGCGCAGCCAGCGCACCAATGAAAGGTCGTCCGTTGACTTTCCAGCCGATCACAAACCAGACCAGAGTGATCCCCAAACCGAGGAACAATTGCGCGGCATAGACTGCCCTATCCGGACCCAATAAAGCCATGAAAGCCGGGTAACCGGGGGTGCGGGTGCCATCATAATGTTGAAAACCGCCCAAGACGGCATCAGCGGACCGCCGGTAACTGAAGGTATCACTGTAGGAAACCGCCGGGTAGGTTAGAAACAACCCTACCCGCAGCAAAATCGCCAGTAACAGCACGATCACCACCCAGATCTTGAAGTTCTTCTTATTTTTCGCTTCCATCAACACTCTTTTTCGTCCATTTCATTCATTTTCGAACATACCAGCCAGTGCTCGCTCAGCTCGTACTTGCCAGGTATAATCCCGGGCAGCCAATCGGGCACACTCAGCCAGCCTTTCCCGTCTGTCAGAATCCGCCTGTAAAGATCGAAGTTCATTTTCCCAGGCAGACAGGTCTCCTGGCAGGCAGAAAACTGCCATGTTTTCACTTAAGACTTCATGGATTACGGGTAAGTCACTGGTCAGGATGGGGCGCCCAGCCGCCATGTATTCAAACATCTTCATCGGGCTGGCAATCTCCGCGGAATTCCCGCCGCCGCTGCCGGCGATCTGCTTGCCATAAGGCATCAACAATACATCCGCAGCAGCCTGATATTGGGGCAAGATGGTGTTATCCACAAACCCGGTCAGGGTAACATTACCCACCCCTTCCAATTCCAGCCGGTTATACCAGAAACCGACATCCTCTGGCTGCCCGCCCACCCATAAAAAGTTAACCTCAGGAAGCGCTTTTGCCAACGCCAGCATCAACGTCATTCCCCGCCCGGCGTAGAAGTGGCCGGTATACCCGGCTGTGAAACCTGTGGGCAGGCCCAATGCTTTGCGGGCTTGGGAAGGCTCAGGTAAATCGCGATAGCGCGCCAGTTCCACTCCGTTGGGTGCAACCACGATCTCCCCTTCAGCGGGTTCCAGATCAAACTCAGAGACAAGAATCCGCCGGAGGGCATGGGTGTTGGTCAATACTCTATGCCACGTCTTTGATTTCCAGAACCGCCGGAATAACCAGGGTCCCATCCGTCCGGTGACACGGTCGTGCAATTCGAGGATGGTCGGCAGGCCCCGCCAGAGCGCCAAAACACCTGCTTGCAGCACCCAGGTATAGATCAGGTCCGGTGCCATCTGCCGCGCTCGCTGAACAGCCTTGAAGGCAAAATCATAACGCCGGAAAATAAGGTTCTCCCGAAGCCACTGCACCTCGAACCTCACGTGCAAACCATAATGCCTGCGCAGTTCTTCCCAGTCCGTATGCGCTTCGCCCGGAACAAACAGGACAACCTCATGTCCCAACTCTGCCAGGGCATGGGTCGCTTTGACGACCTGGATGCTATTGGCAGTATTCGAGGGAACAAAAGAGGCTGCAATACAAACTATTCTCATCATCGCACCTTTGGGAGTGGTTCATCAAACAGAAAATGGCGGAAATACGTATCAAAAAGAATTGAACGTGCCATCGACTGCATTTATACCACAAGTGCAGTCCTTCATGTCTGAGATAACATTCACCGCTCGCACCCAATCCCATTTCCGTCCGCATCAAAATGGCGCGAATCGGGCTAAACCAGCCAGCAGGCAGACATACACATATACCTTCAACCCCTTAAATCCATAATTAAAGTGAATAAGCAAGTTTACCGGGCAACGCGTTAAGCAGATATTTATAATTATAAAGTAGAATAAGAATCCTCAAATGGGTTGGCGTGTTATTATCATATATAAATTAATCAAGGTTCCACATTATGAAACAAAAAGAAAGAACCACCATTCCATTTAATAAGCTGGGAAACGGACCCTTCCTGATCCGTCTGGCGATGCTGATTGGAAGAATTCTCCCCCGTAAATGGGGTTTGAAGCTCGCATCGTTCATTGGGACGGTGCTTGGCAGCAATAAAAATATTTCTATGGTAAAAGCTGTTCGGGCGAACCAATATGTGATCCACCATCAGCAGCTCAGCGTAGAAGACCTGGATGAACTGCCCAAAACTGTTTTCAGGTCGGCTGCGAAATGCCTTTTTGATTATTTCTACTACCTGTCCCGGCCGGAGAAGCTGGAAAAGATCGTAATCTTCAGCCCGGAAGCGGAGGCTGCTTTCAAGCGCATTCGGAATAAACAACCTTGCATCATTGTCTGCCCACACCTGAGTAATTTCGATCTGATGGGTTACGCACTGGCACTGAACGAGGTCGAAGTCCAAGTCCTGTCTTTCCCGAACCCCAATGCTTCCTACAAACTGCAGAACCGGCTCAGGAAAAGTGTGGGGATGACGGTCACGCCCATGAGTCTGAGCGCCTTTCGCCAGGCGCAACATCGCCTCCATGACGGCGGCAGCATCCTAACCGGATTTGACCGCCCGCTGGGGAAAGCGCACCTTGAAAAATACCAGCCGGTATTCTTTGACTACGAAACCAATCTGCCTGTGGCATACGTCCGGATGGCGAAAGTAGCAGGTGCGCCTGTATTCATCATGGCCGCGACCTCACAACCCGATGGCACCTATTATCTGGAAGGATCTGACCCTATCTGGATGGAATCATCGGAAGACCTTGAAACGGAAATCCTCACTAACGCCAACAAGGTTTTGAAAGAAGCGGAAGGTTTAATTATGAAATACGCCCATCAATGGGCTATGTTTTACCCGATCTGGCCGCAATTTTTGGACATTTAATCGCATCTATAGAAAGGTCACCTATGTCGAAAGTTGAAAAACACAAACGAGAGAACGATATCCTGCTCGGATTTCTCGAAAGACCTGCCTTAAATTGGCTGGCTGCCCATATGCCCGGTTGGGTCACACCCGACACGTTGACTTGGACCGGGGTCCTGGCATCCATCGTGATCTTCATCAGCTATGCACTCACCCATATCAGCCCCAATTTCCTCTGGCTTGCCAGCGTGGGATTTGCCTTTAACTGGCTGGGAGACAGTCTGGACGGCACCCTTGCCCGTTACCGCCACATTGAGCGGCCGCGCTATGGCTTCCTGGTCGACCACTGGGTGGATGCGATCAGTGTGGTGTTGATCTTCATCGGCCTTGGCCTCTCTCCCTATGTCGATCTGACGGTGGCCAGCCTGGGCACGATCGCCTACCTGCTGTTGTCGATCATGGTCTATTTGATCACTTATGTCACAGGTGTCTTTCAGATCACCAATGCCAAAATCGGTCCCACAGAAATCCGCGCCCTGGCTGTGATCCTCAATGTTGCGATCTTTTTCATTGGCAATCCCATCTTCAACCTGCCCTTCTTTGGTCCTACCAGTCTATACACCCTTTTCGTCGGTGCGTTGGCATCGGCTATGGTGATCTATTTCTTAGTCAATACCGGAAACCAGGCCCGCAGACTGGCGCTGCTGGATGAGAAACGGCTGAAGCGAAAACAGGCTAAACGTAAAGTCAAGAAAAAAGAGAACAACTCCGTTAAAGAGATCAAGCAAGCACCCAGTAAGAGCTGAAACACAGCTCATTGCCGGATTAACCGCAGCCGCTGAGATATACTGGCATGCCGTCTCCGCACGTGTGCAATAAATCATTCTCGTCAAGGGCATCACCCTCCGGGATGTTATAATCACCCCATGGTCAAAATTCTCCATTTTGCTGACGCTCATATCGACATGGCTAATTACGGCCGTCATGACCCCGAATCCGGCTTGCCCTTGCGGGTGATGGATTTTCTCGGGTCCCTGGACGAGATCGTCCAAACTGCTGTCGAGGAGCAGGTGGACCTGGTCATCTTTGCCGGCGACGCCTATCGGGACCGCTCTCCCGCGCCCACCTACCAGCGCGAGTGGGGCAAACGGATCATGCAACTCTCGCATGCCGGGATCCCCACCTTGCTGCTGACCGGCAACCACGACATCTCGCCATCCACCGGCCGCGCTCATGCCATTCAGGAATTCGATACCCTGGAGGTTCCTCATGTACGGGTGCTGAACAAACCACAATTTCTGACACCGGAAGACCTTGAAGGTGTACCTGTGCAGGTACTGGCGTTGCCCTGGGTCTCGCGGTCCGGACTGATGGCCAGTTTAGAATTAGGCGGCTCAGATCAGGGTGAAGTCTATGAGAAATTGGGGGCCATCCTGGGTGAACTGGTGGAGAACTGGCTGACGGACACGGACCCAGACCTGCCAGTGATCCTGACCGCCCACGCTTCCGTTGAGGGTGCGAAATACGGCACCGAGCGAATGGTCATGCTCGGGAAAGATCTGGTCCTGCCACCCGGGCTGGTGAAGGATGAACGCCTGGACTATGTCGCGCTTGGTCATATCCATAAACCCCAGAATCTCAATGAAGGCGCACACCCGCCTGTTATCTATCCCGGCTCTATAGAAAGAGTCGATTTTGGCGAAGCAGATGACCAAAAGTATTTTGTGATCGCAGACATGGAAAAAGGACATACAGAGGTGACTTGGCGTAAATTAGAAAACATCCGGCCGTTCATTGATATCTACGTCAAACTCGAATCAGATGAAGCCATCAATCCCAAACTCCAGGGAGCGCTTCCTTCTCAGGAGACACTGGAGGATGCGATTGTCCGGATGGTCATCGAATACCAGCGCGAATGGGAATCGCTGATTGATGAGGCGACCCTGAGAGCACTGGCAGCTCCTGCATTCGAGTTTCACCTCGTCAAACGTCCACAAATGCAAGCGAGGGTCCGGCTGCCAGAAGGCCGGGCAGCCAGCAGCCTGGGGGTGATCGAACTGTTGGATATTTACTGGGATGCCAGCAGCCGTGACTTGGACGCCGAAAAGAAAGAGAGTCTGGACCAGCTTGCCAAGTCCATCATTGATGAAGTGGCTACTGAGGATTAATCAAATGCTGCTGGTCCGGCGGTGATGAAAGCTCAAAACTCTAAGCCAATCCTGCTGTCAATCCTGCTGTCAATCCTGCTTGACACCTGCCCCACTATTCCGTATAATATCGTACGCATTCCTCGATAGCTCAATTGGCAGAGCGAGCGGCTGTTAACCGTTAGGTTCCAGGTTCGAGTCCTGGTCGAGGAGCTTTTTCTTTTTTAAGGGTAAAATTCTCATATATTCTTTTTCCAATTCATTGAAAAGAGACCCCCATGGATACTGCGGGTAAGCTCTTAAAATCGATCACCAAATGGGCAAAAGTGGAAGATGAAATTCGGGTGATGGTCCTGCTCGGGTCCCGCGTTCGAAAGAGTGCAGGTGACCGAATGTCAGATATCAACCTGGACCTCTTCGTCACGGACCTGGCGGTTTACTTGGAACGGGAAGATTGGCTCCAGCTGTTCGGAACAGCCTGGCTCTCCACGGTTGAGGTGGAAGTGGACCTAGTGATCCGGAAAGTTGTGTATGAAGATAGTCCAATGGTCGAATTCTATTTTCAACCGCTGGAAATCTTAGCAGCGATAGGAGAACAGCTCCCCCCCTACTACCAACCATATTACCAAGTGCTGGTTGACAAGGATAAGCTTACCGGGCAATTTTCTAAAGCCAAGGGCGAGATTCCCGCCCCTGAAAGCCCCACCCCCGAATACATCCAGGCTGTTCTGGAACAATTCTGGCTCGATGCCTACCATGCTGTCAAGTACCTCTGGCGCGGGGAACTCTGGCGGACGAAACACTATGACTGGAATCTCAAACAGCACCTGCTGCGTATGATGGGCTGGCACGCAGTGGTCTGCCGCGGAGAAAGTAATTTTTCCGTTTTGGAAGGCAAAGACCTCCAAGCGTGGACAGATCCTGAAACTTACACTGCATTGATGACCACCTTTGGGCGCTTCTACCCGGCGGATAGCTGGCACGCCTTGGAAGAAACCGTGAAGTTGTTCACGCGTCTGGCGAAAGATGTGGCTGGGGAGCTGGCTGTGCCTTATCCACAGGAATGGGAAACAAAGTTTACAGCACTGGCAAAAGAACTGGTTGCACACCCCAAAGAATGAGATCAAGTGAGCCCACATACCACATAACCTGTGATGGAATTCTTGTGCAAAGCCCATTGATATCTGATAAGTTGTTTCATCCACCCCATAAAAAATATGATATAATCGATTCCGTTGCGGGAATGAGATCACAATCTAAAAGTGCATTTTCCTTTCACCCCTGGTTTACGCCGGCCGGGGGTGTTTGCTTTTCTCAAGTATTTCTGCATATCCCAGATCTCCACTAATAATAACCAATTCTTTCCCTAACCCTAATGGCTTGATTCCCAGTCCTTATCCCAACAATTTTCCATTCACCATGCAATTCTCTATTGACTTTCCTGCTCTGGTTAGATAACATTCTTATTGAAAATGATTTGCAATAAGGAATGCCCATGAACCTTCAAGAAACCCTCAATCTGGAAGGACTGCGTCTCACCCGTCCCCGCCGCGTGGTGATGGCGATCCTGGAAGCAGCGCATATTCCCCTCTCGCCACAAACGATCTACCAGCGTTCACTTGATTCGAATGACGACATCGGCCTGGTCTCCGTCTATCGCACCCTCGACCTGCTGACCGAGCTGGCACTAGTCCGCCGCGTCCACGGACATGATGATTGCCACGGTTACGTCCTGGCATCGCCGGGGCACCACCACCATCTGGTATGCCGGGAGTGTGAAAAGGCGGTTGAATTCACCGGTGCAGGCGACCTGGCAACCCTGCTGGGCCGGATCCAACGGGAAACGGGTTTTGAGATTGATGGACACCTCCTGCAACTCTATGGACTATGCCCGGAATGTCTGAAAGAAAAAGAAATCCCATGAAAATAATAAATAAGATTCTAAGTCTGCCGATCATCCTGACCATTTCTATATTGTTCCTGGCAGCCTGCCAGCCCACCCCACGGGCGGAGACATTCGGCGACGATATTTTGCAGGTCACCGTCAGTGTCCCGCCCCAAGCCTATTTTGTCGAACGGATTGGCGGAAGCCAGGTATCGGTCAACGTGATGGTGGGACCGGGCGAAGAAGCCCACACCTATGAGCCCACACCGGAGCAAATGAAAACTCTCAATAACACGTCCGTCTTTTTCACCATTGGCGTCGAATATGAGGAAACCTGGATCCCGCGCTTTGAGGACATCAACCCCCAAATGAGGGTTGTCGATAGTGCCGCCGGGATCCAACGGATCCCCATGACAGGTGACCAATCTCACGATGGTGATGATTCCGACCACGCTGGCGATGGGCGCCTGGACCCCCACGTCTGGCTTGCGCCGGACAATGGCAAGACCATCGCCGGGAACATCCTGACAACCCTTGTAGAACTCGCACCTGAACATGAAGCGACCTTTCAGGCGAACTATGATGCCCTGGTCGCCGATATTGATACCCTGGAAGCGCAAATTCAATCCATTTTTTTAGGCCTCGAACAGCGCTCTTTTATGGTCTTCCATCCAGCATGGGGTTATTTCGCCGAGCAATTCAACCTCCGGCAGATCCCCGTCCAGGTGGGTGGGCAGGACCCCAGCGTGCGCGAACTGACAGACCTGGTCAAAATCGCCCGGAAGGAGAACATCCAGGTGATCTTTGTCCAACCCACCTTCAGCGCGGTGGATGCTGAGGCTATCGCCCAGGAAATCGGCGGAGAAGTAGCCGTTGTAAACCCACTGGCACGGGACTGGCTGGCGAACCTCCAAACCGTAGCCGAAACCTTCGCTGCAGCCCTGAGCGAGTGACCCGCAAGGGTATAATCAAATCAATCATTATAATGAATTGAGCCAACCCATGTCACCATCAAACACACCCAGCCAATCCGTGGTCGAGGTCAAGGACCTTTACGCTGGATATAACGATGAGACTGTCCTGAAAGACATCAACCTGACCATTGAACGAGAGGACTTCCTTGGTCTGATCGGGCCTAACGGTGGCGGGAAAACCACCTTGCTGAAGGTGATCCTCGGGCTGCTTGAGCCCAAGAAAGGCACCGTCCGTGTAATGGGCAAATCACCCCAGCGCGGAAGACAACACATTGGGTACGTTCCCCAATTTGCCGTGTTCGACTCTGACTTCCCCATCAGTGTCCACGATGTGGTCCGGATGGGGAGGCTGGGCCCTGACCGGTTGTTCAAATCCTACACCGACAAAGACGACACTATCGTTAATGAAAGGCTGGCGTGGGTGGACCTGGCCGAGCAAAAAGACCGGCCGCTCAGCAAACTTTCCGGCGGTCAACGCCAGCGGGTCTATATCGCCCGCGCGCTTGCCAGCGAGCCAGAATTGCTCCTGCTGGACGAACCGACGATCAGCGTTGACATTGAAGCCCGCGCCCATATCTACGACTTGCTCTACGAGATCAACCAGCATGGCGTCACGATCCTACTGGTCTCGCATGACCTGAATGTCATCTCCAGTTACGTCAAGACCATCGGATGCCTGAACCGCACCCTGCATTACCACGGTGAGAAAGAGGTTACCGCCGAAATGCTGAAATCCGGCTATGGCTGCCCGGTCGACTTGATTGCCCATGGACTGCCGCACCGGGTCCTTGCCGAACACGAGAGACAGCCATGAGCGAACTCCTCAGCTACGGATTCATGCGCAATGCCCTGGCGGCTGGCGTGCTTGTCAGCCTGGCGTGCGGTGTGATCGGCACCCTGGTGGTGCTCAAACGGATGGTCTTCATCTCTGGCGGTGTGGCGCACACCGCCTATGGCGGTGTCGGGCTGGCATTTTACCTGGGCGTCAACCCGCTGCTCGGTGCACTCGTCTTCAGCTTGCTGGCTTCCCTGCTGATGGGATACGTCCAGCGACAGACCCACCAGCGTCCCGACACGCTGATCGGCGTGATGTGGGCGATCGGCATGGCGATCGGGATTGTCTTCGCCGACCTGACCCCCGGCTATAAAGCCGATTTGATGAGTTACCTGTTCGGCAGCATCCTGGCGGTCACCCAGACCGACCTCTGGTTGATGCTGATCGTGGACGTAATTGTGATCGGCGTAGTCATCCTGTTCTATAAGGAATTGCAAGCCAGCGCCTTTGATGAGACCTTCGCCCGGGTGCGCAACCTGCCCGTGGATCTGCTCTACCTGATCCTGATCGCCATGATCGGCCTGGCGGTGGTGATGCTAATGCGGGTGGTCGGCTTGATCATGATCATCGCCCTTCTGACTGTCCCCGCGGCGATTGGCGCCCTGTTCCTGAAGCACATGAACAAGATCATGTGGCTGGCGAGCGGGCTGAGCCTGGTATTCACCACCGGCGGGTTGCTGCTGTCCTATTACCTCAATCTGACCTCGGGAGCAACCATCATCCTGGTCTCTGGCGCCGCTTACCTTTTCGCGCTGTTGGTGCGCCGCCTGTGCAAAGACTGCCCGGAATAAAATCCTATACCCGGCAATGTGGACCAAATCCAGCATATCACCCCGGGAGGGATTTCTCGGATTATAATCAAAGGGGAAAATAACACCCCTTAACTCCCGATCAGCACATCAGGAGGTTAAAATGAAGCATAAAACCATATTAATTTCGGCGACCTCCATACTGTTAATAATCTTGATCTCAGCCTGCGCCCAATCCGCCGCGACACCCATAACAAATGAGGATGCCCAGGTGGAAGCCATGATCAATGAGAAATGCGGGAAATGCCACAAAGCCAGTCGCGTCTTTCAGCAGAATCTGACCCAGGAAGAATGATCGACCACAATTGACCGGATGATTGGCAAGGGTGCTGAGGTAAGCGAAGATGAAAAAGCAATCATCATTGAGTGGTTAGTCTCTCGCGATCAGTGAATAAATCGAGATTGATTGTTTTAGACCAGAGATACCTCACATTCATTTCAGCGTGTTTTGAACAAACACACTCATATCCTATGACGCTCAAGGGTGTTGAATAACTATTAATAATCATGAGCTATCGTTGTTTCTCGTCAGAAATTATTATTAAGGTAGATATGGCAAGTCAAATGGTGACCACAAGTAGGGGCAGACTCCGTGTCTGCCTTGCGTAGCACCCTTCGGGCTGGGCAACCACAGCACCCTGAAGGGTGTCTAGGGAAGGGTTGCCCCTACAAATACAAAGATGAATGCATTTTCTTTGCAAAGCCCAAGTATGTTTTTCAACACCCTCAAACGCTCTATCAGATGTGGTGGGTTGGGAACCCACCCTACAATCCACCGAAAATGAGTAGGGTGGGTCGTTGACCCGCCAAAAAAATACAACGCAAATGATTTCAGTGGGTTAGGAACCCACCCTGCGATCCACCGAAAATAAGTAGGGTGGGTCGTTGACCCGCCAAAAACAATACAAATGATTTCAGTGGGTTGGGAACCCACCCTGCGATCCACCGAAAATGAGTAGGGTATAGACGAGATGAAATTTTTAATGTATGCTTAAAACTCTCAGAAAAGCCAACCACCAAGGAGGTTAAACGTGATCAAAGACACCCTGCGTGAAGCTGCAGAACGAATGCAAACCGTGCTAGACTTACTTGAAGAAGATTTATCCGGCATCCGCACCGGACGCGCCTCACCAACTCTGGTTGAACGCCTGCCCGTGGATTATTACGGCACCAATACGCCTATGATCCAGCTGGCATCAATCAGCGTCCCAGAGCCGCGCCAACTCCTGATCCGTCCCTTCGACCCGGCGACGCTTAAGGATATCGAGCGCGCCATCATGGTCTCAGACCTGGGGTTAACCCCCAACAGCGATGGCAAGGTCATTCGGCTCACGATGCCCCAGCTCACCGAGGAACGCCGCCTGGAACTGGTGCGCGTGGTCCATAATCGGATGGAAGAGACCCGTGTCAAGATCCGCAATATCCGCCGGGACCTGATCCGGGACCTGCGTGAATTCGAGAAGGAAAGCCTGATCTCAGAAGACGAGCAAGAACGCGGAGAGAAGGATCTTCAGGAGCTGACCGACAAGCTGAATGAGAAAGTGGAAGAGATCGGTACGCACAAAGAGAAAGAGATCATGGAAGTCTGACCCCACATGACAGCTGAAGAAACCACGCAATCTTTCAAAAAACTCCCCCGGCATGTTGCCATCATTATGGACGGCAACGGTCGCTGGGCAAAGGAACGCGGTCTGCCCAGGGTAGCAGGCCACCGCGCTGGTACGGAGAACCTGCGCACGATCATTCGCGCCGGCGCCAAGTTTGGCATCAAATACCTGACATTCTACGCGTTCTCCACCGAGAACTGGTCCCGCCCCCGCGCCGAGATCACCGGCCTGATGCACATCCTCTCCGATGTGATCGACCGCGAACTGGATGAGTTAAATAAAGAAGGTGCCCGGCTGGTACACATCGGGCATCTGGATGGGCTTTCCAAAGCACTCCAAAACAAGGTTCAGCACGCCATCGATCTGACCAAAAATAACGACCGGATCACCATCGTGCTGGCGTTCAACTATGGCGGGCGCGATGAGATCATCCACGCCATCAAACACATGCTCAAAGACGGGGTGAACCCGGAGGACGTAGACGCGGAGCTGGTGAGTCAGTACCTGTTTACCTCAGAACTCCCCGACCCGGACCTGGTGGTGCGCACTTCCGGCGAGCAGCGCACCAGCAACTTCCTGACCTGGCAGACCGTCTATTCAGAATGGTATTTTCCGGAAGTCTATTGGCCTGATTTCAACGAGGAGGAATTGCGGAAGGCGATCGAGGAATATGCAGACCGCGACCGGCGTTACGGCGGACTGAAAGGGTCCTGAGCTTTCCCAAACCAAACCCATGTTATCCCAACGAGTCAAAGCGGCACTGATCTTTGTGCCGCTCGTCTTAATCCTGATCTATGTCGGCGGATGGGCGTTCAACCTGTTCATCGTCGCCATCCTGCTGTTCGCCGCGGTTGAATATGCCCGGCTGTTCAGCCAGTTGGGCACTTCCCCTTCCCTGCCGGTCCTGTTGGGTGGTATCCTGCTGTTTTCCTTGCAACGCTGGTTCTTTGACGGGCAATATCTCGGCATCCTCCTCTCACTGGTGATCTTCCTGACTGCCCTGGCTGCCCTCATCCAGTATGAAAGCGGCAACACCAATGCTGCCCTCAATTTCGGTATTACCCTGAGCGGTATCTTTTACCTCGGCTGGGTGGGCGGCTTCTTCATCCCCTTCCGCGCCATCCCCAACGGACGCGGCTGGATGCTGACCGCTCTGCCCGCCGTCTGGTTGGCAGATTCGGGCGCTTATTTCATCGGGCGCTGGCTGGGCAAAGCCAGGATGACTCCCAGCCTGAGCCCGGGAAAGACCTGGGCGGGACTGGCTGGCGCTATGCTCACCGGTACCGCCAGCGGCGTGCTGCTGATCCTGCTGTGGCGGGCAGTGGGCTTTCTCCCGGCGAGCACGCCCCTCTGGCAGGGCGCAGTGATGGGGCTGGCGCTGTCCGTGCTGACGCCAGTAGGTGACCTGCTGATCAGCCTGTTCAAGCGCACTGCGGGTGTCAAGGACACGGGGAACCTGATCCCCGGTCACGGTGGCGTTCTTGACCGCATCGATACCTGGATCTGGGCAGCACTGTTGGGATATTATCTGGTGCTCATTTTTTAAGCAGGGTGTGCTCCGTTTTTCCACTGCTAGATTGTATTTCATAGTTTGAGATTGCTTCCCCTCTTCGGGAGGTTCGTAAAGACAGGATTTTCAGGTGAGAGAATTTTTTCCTAATCGCCTAATCACCCAATACCTGATTGCCTAATTTACTAATTACTTGCTCTCCTCCATTCACCTTTCCACTCCACCTCATTCACTACAGCCCGAAATATATCTCCCACTCCCCCCCGCCGGGCTGCAGCGTCTCAGAACTGTTGCCGACGATCACGATCCAGGTCTTACCGGGCTTGAAGGAGAGCGACCCTCCCTCAGGCGTCTCGAAGATGATCGGGCGGTTCGGCTCCGGCACGCGCCAGGTGCCATAAGTCACGGCGCCATCGCGGAAGAGCAGCGCCGCCTGGGGATCACGCACGTCCTGGATCTTGATATCGTGCAGGGTCGGCGCATACTCGACGTATTCGGCGTACATCACCACCACGTTGTCAAAGGCGACCGGCTCCTCGTTGTTGCGGTCGGTCACCGGCGCCAATATCAGCCCCGCGTCCGACTCCGCCTCCATCCACAGGCGGTAGTCCCCGCTCTCGTTGTCATAACGCCACTCCATGATGCTGAAATTGGCATATTCCACCCGCAGCGATGACCCGCGGGCGTCTCCGCGGGACGGCTCAGGCTGGAAATACATCCCGCGCAGGTCCGGTGCGGTGTTGTCCACCCCGATGCTCACAGCGTAGTCCGTCATCGCGGCCGAATCGGCGAACACGCCCGTGGCGGAATGGGTCAGCACCCCGCACATCGGCGGGCAGGGCAAGGTCTTAAACGCCAGAGCGCGCTCCCCCAATTGCTCCACCAGTACCTCATCCACCTGCGGGTCAGCGTTGCCATAAGCGAGGATGCCCTGGTAGAGGTTCGTGAGCTGCACATCCACCAACCGCCCCGAGCGGACCGGTCCGATCATGCCAGCATTATCGCCGTAGTAAATCGCCAGGAAGCGGTTCATCTGATAGCCGATGAAATACTCAAAGACGATATCCGCGCTGGTCAGGCCAGCATGCGGGCGCCCTTCCCGCGGCCAGTTCGAGACCTTAACCATCACCGGGCGGCGGTCGAGGATCGCCGGGTCGGAGACGGATAAGCCCGTCAGCGGGTTAACGCCTGGCTCGAAGTAGTAATAGGTCACCGGGGCAAGGGTGCTGGTGGGGGTAATGGTGAGTTCGGGTGTGGAAGTGAGAGAAGGACTGCGGGTGGGGAAGAGGTTGGGGAAAGAGAAGAAATCCGCGATGCGGCTGGTAGCGGTGGTTTCAGGCGCGGGTGACGCGGCGAGGTACGAGTTGGGCTCCGCAGTGCCGACCGTGGTGCAGGCGGTGAGGAGGAGCAGGAGGAGGAGAAGTGTGCGTTTGGGCATGGGGTAATTGTAACATTTCATAATAATATGGGGTAAAAAATCAGTTAATCAACAATTCCCCCCCCTCATTAAACAAAAAAATACCCTCGGCGCGACTCGAACGCGCAACCTACTACTCCGCAAGCAGTTGCTCTATCCATTAAGCTACGAGGGCATTAAGGCTTGTCAATTCTATTCCATTACACCGATCAGGTCAAGGGGATTACGCTTCCCCGTCATCCACCAGGGTGCCCACGCGCTCGCCCCGCAGCGCCTTCGGCAGGGCGTCCTCATCCCACAGGTTGAGCACCAGGATCGGCAGTTTGTTCTCCATGCAGAGCGAGACGGCGGTGCTGTCCATCACTTCCAGGCGCAGGTTGAGGGTTTCGATGTAAGTCAGGTGGTCGAATTTCTTGGCGTCCGGATGTTCATGCGGGTCTTTGTCATAGACACCGTCCACCTTGGTCGCTTTGATCAGCACATCGGCGTCGATCTCCATCGCCCGTAGTGCCGCCGCGGTGTCGGTGGAGAAATAGGGGTTGCCGGTGCCGCCGCCAAAGATGACCACGCGGTCCTTCTCCAGGTGGCGGATCGCCCGGCGGCGGATATACGGCTCTGCCACAGTGCGCATCTCGATGGCGGATTGCACCCGGGTGAGCACGCCGATGCGTTCGAAGGCGTCCATCAGTGCCAGTGCGTTCATCACGGTTGCCAGCATGCCCATATAATCCGCAGTTGCCCGGTCCATGCCGGCGTGTTTGCCGCGCCGCCCGCGCCAGAGGTTGCCGGCGCCGATCACGATCGCCACATCCACGTCCATCTCATGCACCTGTTTAACTCGCTCGGCGATATTGGTCGCCTTGGTGGGGTCAATGCCAAAGCCGCCCTCCCCCGCCAGCGCTTCACCGCTCAATTTCAGCAGGATCCGTTTATAACTCAAGCCATTTTCTTTCTGCGTCATCGCCTCTCCCATCTGAACTCATCCGGTGGATAGAAATAAGGCCAACCTTGCGGCTGGCCTTGCGATTGTTATACTTCCTCTTCAGAATCTTCGTCAACGCCGGACTCAGCGCCCAGCTCCCAGCGGACGAACCGCCGGACGACGATCTTCTCACCAAGTTTGATGACCTGTTCGTTGATCAGGTCCTGCACTGTCAGGTTGCCATCACGGACATAAGCCTGGTTCATCAATACGGTCTCTTCTTTATATTTCTTCAGGTAGCCTTCCACGATCATGGGCACGATCTTTTCGGGTTTGCCTTCTTCTTTGGCGCGGGCAGCCGCAATCGCGGACTCGTGGTCGAGGGCTGCCTGGGGAATCTCGTCTTCGGTCAGGTAAAGCGGGTTGGCAGCTGCGATCTGCAGTGCCAGCTCGTGTGCCAGGTTGAGAAAGTCTGGGGAGCGACCCACGAAATCCGTTTCGCAGTTCACTTCGACCATCACAGCCATGCGCCCCTCGCCATGCGTGTAGACCTTGATGATACCTTCAGATGCTTCCTTGCCGGCGCGCTTGGCGGCTTTCGCCAGACCCTTCTCGCGCAGGATGTCATTGGCTTTATCAAAATCACCGTCAGCGTCTCGCAGCGCCGCGCGGCAGTCGAGAATGCCACAACCGGTGGCGTCTCGTAATTCTTTAATCATTTCGGTGGTAATTTCCATTTTGTGTTATTTTCCTATCTCAATACTATTGCGGTGATGCTCAGTCTTCTTTTTCTTCTTCGATATCTTCCTCATCCTCATCGTCTTCTTCTTCGTCGTCAACTTCTTCTTCGTCTTCATCCTCATCGTCGTCGCCAGCTTCTTCGTCGTCGGCTTCAACTTCTTCCTCTTCAGCCTCATCCTCTTCATCATCCGCTTCTTCACCGGACTCTTCCAGGGATTCTTCTGGTTCTTCGACCGCTTCCGGTTCAGCTTCTTCTTCGAATTTGACAGGTTCTTCAACCGCTTCAGGTTCAGCTTCTTCTTCGGGTTCTTCCTCGGCGACTTCTTCCTTATCTTCTTCCTCTTCCTCAAGATCGCTTACCTTAGGTTTGGATTTCTTGGTAGAGCCGAGATGTTTCAAGGTCGATTCGCCCAGCAGTACCTCATCTTCGAGTTCATCATCTTCCATAAAGCGGGAGACCTCTGCGGGCATCGGTTCAGCAAGCATTTCCTCTTGTTCGGCTTCCTTGCCGCGGATGGACATGCCTTCCATCACCGCGTCGGCGATCTTACCGACGAGCAACTTGATGGCGCGGATCGCGTCGTCATTGGAGGGGATGAGATAGTCGATGTTCTTGGGGTCACAGTTGGTGTCCACCATCGCCACGACCGGGATCTCTTTCAGATTCGCCTCGTGGACGGCTGTGTCTTCACGGTTGACATCCACCACAAAGAGGATATCGGGCAAGCGTTTCATCGTGCGGATACCGCTGAGCCGTTGTTCCAGACGGGCAATCTCACGTTCGATCATCAGCCCTTCCTTCTTCGTCAGCAGGTTGATCTCGCCGCTGTCACGCATACGCTCCAGCCGTTCAAGCTCGAAGATCCGCTTCTGGATGGTGAACCAGTTGGTGATGGTGCCGCCCAACCAACGTTCAGTCACGTATGGCATCCCGCAGCGTTCTGCCTGCTCGCGGATCGTATCTTGCGCCTGGCGCTTGGTGCCAACGAACAACACCGTGCCGCCATTCTGGACGCTATCGCGGATGAATTCATACGCTTCATCCAGCAGTTGAACCGTTTGCTGGAGGTCGATAATATGGATACCGTTGCGTTCCGTAAAGATATACGAACGCATCTTGGGATTCCATTTATTGGTGCGATGACCAAAGTGGACGCCGCTCTCGAGGAGCGCTTTCATTGTAACAACAGGTGACATTTCGGTTAAACTCCTTTGCGTTTTAGCCTCCGCTTCCTTTTTCTTGCCCCTCACCCATTATATGGGCACGCAGGACAAATCCAGAAGCGTGTGAAATAAGTCTGTCAGGTCGTTTTGACAGCGGCATTAGTATAACATATCCAGGGTGAAAAGGGAATAGAGAGGATGGGTCTTTTTTATATCAATGTCTTTTTCATATCAATTTAATACATAAATCATTACAATTGGGTGTTAGTAGGTTGGCAAAAGTTTTCTTAATGTGCTCCGAGTAGGGTGCGATCTTCCCATGAGCGCACCATTATCATCTGACGCGTTATTTTGGTGTGCTCCGAGTAGGGTGCGATCTTCCCGTGAGCGCACCATTATGATCTGGCGTATTATTTTGGTGCGCTCAACCCACACGCCCTTTGGGCTGGGGCTAGGAATCGGAGCACAACCTACCTGCGCGTACCATCATGATCTAAAAATCAGGTCTAAAAATCAGGCTAAAAATCAGGCTTGCTGACTCCTGGTGTGCATGGTATAATCCCTCTTCGCGTCCGGAAGGATGTGGAAATCATAATCTGAAAGTAAAGGAAAGCAAGATGAACCAAGCTGAACTCTTAAAATCAGTTGAAGCTCCTGTCAATGAGAATATCCCCCAGCTATTCCCCGGTGACGCCGTCAGCGTCCACCTCAAGATCAAAGAGGGTGACCGGGAGCGGATTCAGATCTTCAAAGGTACTGTCCTCGCAGTCCGTGGGAGCGCTAACGATGCTTCCTTCACCGTACGGCGCACAGCCAGCAACGGGATTGGTGTTGAACGCACTTTCCTCCTGCGCTCACCGCGCATTGAGAAAGTCGTTGTGGACCGCCATACCAAGGTCCGGCGTGCCCGGCTGTACTTCCTGCGAGAACTGACCGGCAAGCGCGCCCGCCTCAAACAGCGCTTCTAGAAATTTAACATATCAACGTTTTTCCGCGCGGGCATCCCTGCCCGCCGGTAACCTACCTCATCAGGGCTCAACATCGTAAAACCACGATAACAGTTGATTCCTGATGAGGTTTTTATCTACCGGAGCACGCCATGTCGCACCCCTCTCAACCGTTGATCGGCATCACCAGCGGGCTGAGCCGCAACAAAGCCGGTTCCCCTGTCTGCCAGGTTGGTCAAGCCTACGTCACCGCTGTCCAGCGCGCCGGCGGCATCCCTGTAATGATCCCCATCGGGATAGATCAAGACAGGCTGGATGCGCTTCTTCCCCGTTTGGACGGGCTGTTGTTCACCGGCGGCGGTGATATCGACCCCCAACGCTTCAATGCCGAACCCCATAAAGAAATTTATGACATTTCCCCCGAACGCGACCAGTTGGAATTCGCGCTGGTGGAAAAAGCAACCGCAGCGAACCTGCCTCTGCTGGCGGTCTGCCGCGGGATCCAGGTGCTGAATGTCGCCTTTAGCGGCACGCTCCATACCCACATCCAGGACCAGCTCCCCGGCGCGATGAAACACGATTGGTCCTCGGATCACCCGCGGGACACACTCGCCCACCCGGTAAGCCTGACCTGCGGGTGTAAACTACACAACATCTTCGTTGCGGATAACATCCAGGTTAACAGCCTCCACCACCAGGGCATTGCCAGAGTCGGGGACGGATTAAGAGCAACCGCTTTTGCGCCGGATGGCCTCGTGGAGGGCGTGGAGGTTGAGGGCACTGAGTTTGTCATCGGTGTCCAGTGGCACCCGGAATGCCTGCCCAATGACCCCGGCATGCAATCCTTATTCCGGGCGTTCATTGAAGCCTGTCAGCAAGGTTTGTTGGGAACTCACAACGACTAATTATATAAAATCTTAAGCTGTTTCAATTCAATGTTACAATCAGAATTCGGAGAACCTCACACAAGGAGCATGTTCGATGAAAATTTTGATCGCTGGCGGTGCCGGGTATATCGGCAGCACGATTTGTTCCGCACTTAAAGATAGCGGACACACGCCCATTATCCTCGACTCGCTGATCACGGGCAGGGAGGAATTTACCCGTGGCCATATCTTCTATGAAGCCGATATCGCTGATAAAAATGCGGTATCGCAGATCTTTACCGATCATCCGGATATTTTCGCCACCATCCATTGTGCCGCCCTGATCGTGGTCCCTGAATCCGTTGAACAGCCCTATGCGTACTATCAGGAAAACGTGGTCAAATCCATGAAGTTTTTCTACCAGCTAGCAGAGCTGGGATATCCCCGGATTGTGTTCAGTTCCTCAGCCGCAATCTACGATGTAGTCCCCGGGTTTATGGTCACTGAAGAATCTCCCCTCAAGCCTAACAGCCCCTATTCCCGCACCAAGTACATGATGGAAATGGTCCTGCAGGATTTCACCCACGCCTATGGGTTGAAGGGCATCGCTTTGCGTTACTTCAATCCCATCGGAGCTGACCCACAGATGCGTTCCGGGATGCACATCAAGGAACCCAGCCACATCCTCGGGAAGCTGGTCGAAGTGGCGTTAGGTGAATCGCCGATCTTCAATATTACCGGCACCCACTGGCCAACCCGGGATGGCACAGGGATTCGCGACTATATCCACGTGTGGGACCTGGCGCGTGCGCATATCAAAGCAGTAGAGAATTTCGATGACGTGATTGAGGCGGATGCCGACCCCGATACACCTTATGTTGTGATCAACCTGGGGACGGGCAATGGGGTGACCGTGCGGGAACTGGTCGATGCCTTCGAAAAGGTCTATGGTCAAACGATCAACAAAGCGGAGAAACCGCCCCGCCCCGGTGACGTGGCTGGCGCGTATGCCAATGCCAACAAAGCCCGGGACTTGCTCAATTGGGAAGCTGAATTGCCCATCGAAAAGGGGATCGAAGATGCACTCAAATGGGGTAAGATCCGGGAAGATATCCTCGATTTTGACAGATAACAATTTGCCATGAGATTACCCTAGAATTAATTGGTCAAACTCGTAGAGACGCTGCATGCAGCGTCTCTACGAGTTAAATTTCAATTTTCAATGTGAGGACTGCAAAGAATATCTTTCCTTACGCTATTTAGTCCAGCTTTTCCAGCGGCTCAGGGATATGCCCAAATTTGATCTCAGGTTTCTTATGCGCCGCTGACCAAAGACAGGCATTCAAGATCACCTTCTGGATGTTCTTATCTTTATAGATGGGATATGACTCATGTCCGGGAGCGAAATAGAATACCCTGCCGAAGCCGCGCTGCCAGCAACAACCGCTGCGAAAGATGTCACCGCCAGCAAACCAGCTCACAAAGACCAGTACATCGGGTTCGGGGATATCAAAGAACTCGCCGTACATTTCCGCGTGGGGGAGTTCAAAATGTAACTCAACCCCCTGGGCGATGGGGTGGCCATTTGCCACAGTCCAGATCCGCTCTTTCTCGCCAATCTCCCGCCAGCGCAAATCGCAGGTGGTGCCCATCATGCGCTTGAAGATCTTGGAAAAATGCGCAGAATGCAGCGCGATCAAACCCATGCCATTCAGGATGCGTTCCTGAACCCGGTCGACAATAGCGTCATCAACCTCGCCATGCGCCATGTGCCCCCACCAGATCAACACATCTGTCTGGTCCAGGACGTCTTCCGTCAGGCCATGTTCGGGTTCGTCCAGTGTAGCTGTTTGCGCGGGGAAGCCAGCTTCTCTCAGGAAACCAGCGATGGCATTATGGATGCCGTCCGGATAAATCTCTCGCACGGATTCATCCGTCTTTTCGTGCCGGAATTCATTCCAAACAGTCACTCGCGGTTTATCGTTCACTTTTCTCTCCTTTTTGAAACCTATATTTCGATTTTCACGATGCGGCCGCCTTCTTTAGCGGAGAGGCAGATCGCTTCATATAAACGAATCATCCGGAGTCCGACCTCCGGGGGACTGGGGTTTTCAATTTTACCACTGCGAACTTTCAGGAAAGTATCCCAGACACTGGATGCCGGCGGGAAGGGGACTGATTCCGCTTTCTCCTCCCCGGCTTTTTGAATGGTCAGCGAGTGCCCCCAGGCGCCGGTTGTCAGAATTGCGTCTTTACAGAAGACTTTGATTTCAGAACTGCAAGAGGGGATCGTTTCACCGCAGCCGTGCAAGGTCACGAACGCGCCGGATTCCAATTTGGCGATTGCCACAGACATAATTTCAACAGGCCGTCCCATTTTATCCATCCAGGCGGCAACTTCTACAAAATCCTGATTGACGAGGTCAGCAACGGTGTTCAACATGTGCGCGCCAGTATCGAATATGAACCCGCCACCGGAAAGGTCAAATTTTTGCCGCCATGTACCTGCGGTGTTGGGACCCCAGTTTTGCCAAACGGTAGCACTTACGGATAAGAGATCGCCATAAAGATTCTTCTTGATCGCATCTGACGCCAGTCGGATCAACGACGAGAGGCTGCCCTGGAAAGAGACCACCAAAGTCTTTCCCGTACGATCACGGATGTCTATCAAGCTCAGCGCTTCCCGGGTGTTGATCACCATCGGCTTTTCGAGCAAAACATCCAGTCCGGCTTCCAATGCTGCCAGGGTGTGATCATGATGCATGACATGAGGTGTTGCGATCAGTACCACATCCAGATCAAATGAAGCCAGGAATTTTCCGATATCAGGTTCATTGGGCGGCACTTCGCGTCCTGCAGCCTTGAACTCCTTGGCGAGCTGATCAATTGAAGGCTGGTATGGATCGCAAAGCCCGATAATTTCGGTTCGCTTATTTTTGAACATATTGTGGACATGGAAGTGACTTATGCCGCCACATCCAATGATTCCGGCTTTGATCTTTTTAGGGAACATAAGGCTCCTTGAATACGTAGTTTGATTATAAGGCTCTCCCCCTCCATTTTATACCAGCTTCAAAGGGTAAATCGCATCAACGTAACTCTTGATCAGGTTTCTTCAATGATGGCGAGTTGGATCGCAGTCAAATGTTCTGCCAGGATTCCCATGAGAAAAGAAATGACACCAAGAACGAACAGCACCACACTGGAATTAGGGATATAAAGCCGGTCCAACTGGACAATGCTGATGATCATCCCTATTAATCCAAGCAGGAAAGAGACCAACGTGACAGGTAAAAAGACTTTCATCGGCTCAAACAACAGGATAATCTTAAAGATGATGGTGGTGAACTGGATGCCATCCTTGAATAGCTTGACCTTACTGGTTCCAGCCTGGCGAGGGCGGATAGTAATGGGCACATATTTGATATTATAGCCACCCTTAAGCAACGCCAGGGTGCTCGTTGTGGGGTAAGAAAACCGTTGCGGGAAGAGGTGATAGAACTTTTTCACAACGTCTGCCCTGAAAATCCGGTAACCGGAAGTCAGGTCTTTGATCTCAAATCCGGTCAGCTTTGATGCCAGTTCATTGTAGAACTTATTCGCCAGATTGCGATACCAGGTGCCATCCTTTTTGAAAGGTCGGGCGCCTACAATAAGATCGTAATCCTCCAGGTAGGGGAGCATTTTCAGGATATCTTCCGGGTCATGCTGCCCATCAATGTCCATGCAAATAATGTAATCGCCCGTAGCTGCCTTAATGCCGGTTTTGATCGTGGCGCCGTTACCTTTGTTATAAGGATGCCGGACAACCTTGAGCGACTGAGGGAATTCACACTCGAGATTCTTGAGGATCATGGGGCTGCTATCCGTCGAACCATCATCCACCGTGATGATCTCCCAATCCAGGTCCATCCGCACAAAAACCTGGATAATATTGCTGATCGTGGTGGGGATAACTTCCTCTTCATTATATACAGGCAGGATAACCGAATATTTCATTTTGTTCCCATATTCTTCACTCATGGTTTGCTTTCTATTTTTTGACTCGATACGGGCATATCAGAAACAGTGGTAACAGAGGGCTGGGATAACGGATGGTCTCCTGAAGATCAAAGCCATTCTCAGAAATGATGCGTCGTAACTGATAGGCGTTGTGTTCGTGATAATCTTGATATTTATTGTAACCCACCATGAACCGTCCCAGTTTATAAAGCCAGGATTCCGTCGGACCAGACATGATCAACCTGCCGCCTGGTTTGAGTTTTTGCGCGAAGAGGCGGGAGTAGCTGGCTGGGTCGTCTAAATGCTCCATGACTTCCACGGCAACGATCAAATCGAGTGACTCGTCTGGGATCTTGGATAGGTCTTCCGAAAATGTGATCTCTAGGTTCAATTCTTTGGCGAGCTCTTGAGCATATTGCGGAAAAAGGTCAACGGCATAAACCCGCTCGACATCTGCGGTCAGGGTCGGTAAAAAAGCACCGATGCCGCAACCGAATTCGCAAACGGTCATTTCCGGCTTGAGGCGTGCCAGGCGGTAAACCACGTCATAGCGTCGCCAAAACATCGACCGGATGAAAGGGTTTTTGTTTAAATAAGATGGGATTGCCATCTCCGCCTGGTCAGCATCGGGAACGGTGTTTTGAAGGTGGGGCGAGTTGATGATCCTGGCGATAAGGCTTTTATTGATGCGTTGAATTCGGTTAGTTTTGGACTTCATTTTTTATTAACGATGGGGATTAAGAACTTTTCTGGTACTCAGAAAGGTGTTTTCTATCATGAGAAGTTATTTTAGCTGATTATAACAGATGCGTATAAGATTAAGATTGATATTTGTAGATAAATTTTCCCAGGGATCTCATACGACTAAAGGAATATCAGAATTTCCAGATAGTCCTGAATGCCTTTATTTAATTTACTCCTGTCCGAAAAACTTTCGCAAGGAACGGACCACAAAGGGCAGGCGGAGGATCAACGAAATAATCAAAACTCCCCCAGCAATCAGCGGGGCAGCATAATCCCCTTGCAGGCTAAACAGGTCGCCTTTTGTCGCCAGAAGATAATGCACCACCACCAACACGCCCGCGACATACGCCAACCGGTGCAACCAGGTCCACCACTTTCCCAGCTTGCGTTGCCAAAAGCGGAAGGAGGTTGCCGCTAATACGATCAGGATAACCAATGCACTGGCGCCAATAATGATGAATGGCTTTTCACGGATTTCCATCCAGATCAGGTTGAAGTTCAAACCATAATCCCAGATCGAGAAGGCAGCGAAATGGAGCGTGGCATACAGGGCTGCATAAAGACCAAGTGGTTTTCGGAGCCTTCCGACCACAGGCAGTTTGAATAAACTATTGATCGGTGTGCAGGATAAAGATAGGAGCAGGAAGGCAACCGCCGTCCGTCCCGTTCTTTGGATGACCATTTCAATTGGGTTGAAACCGAGTTCCCCACGAGTATAGGTGCCCAGGAGCAAGATCAAGGGCAAGATTCCGGCGAAGTGTACCAGAACATTGAGCTGGTGCTGCAAGGATTCTTGCCTTCTCTCTTCGTTTTGATTTGTCATTCCAACTCTTCCTCACAACGACTAAGTAGCCCCGCAGGTCAGATTTGATTGTTCAAATCCATGCCTTCGTATAATGACATGGCCTCTTCAGCGTACCCGTTCATGAAAAGCGTCTCGCGCCTGCCGGGCTCACCGATCCGGCGCTCTGTTGCTTGAGACCAGCGAGGGTGATCCACTGCCGGGTTGACATTCGCGTAAAAGCCGTATTCCTGGGGAGCGATGGTGTTCCACAGGGTAGGTGGTTGGTCCGCGACGAGGGATATGCGGACGATGGATTTAATGCTCTTGAAGCCATATTTCCAGGGCACGACCAACCGGATGGGTGCACCGTTTTGAGGTGGCAGCGGCCCTCCATAAAGACCTGTAGCCAGCAAGGTCAGATCATGTAGTGCCTCATCCAAACGCAGCCCTTCTACATAGGGAAAGGGAAACATGCCAGAGTTGGCGCCGTCCATTTGATCAGGGACTAGAGCAGTTTCGAATGCAATAAATTTGGCTTCCGGGGTGGGGTCCACTTCTTCCAGTAACTTGTGCAGGGGAAAACCCATCCAAGGGATCACCATTGACCAGGCTTCCACACAGCGCATCCGGTAGATGCGCTCTTCCTGATCGAAATTCTCCAGGATCTCATCCAAGCTGAAGGTACGGGGATGATTGACCAACCCGCTGACTTCCACCGACCAGGGTTTCGTTACAAAATCCTGGGCAAGTTCGTCAACCGATTCCTTGTCAGTCGTGAATTCGTAAAAATTACAATAGCCGGTGATCGCGCTTAAAGAGGTGAGTGAATCGCCCAGATCATCAATTCGGCTATCGGTGGAGATGCCACCGGGAACGGGTTCACTTTCCTGTACAGGCCATGCGCAACCTGCCAGCATAGTCCCCAGTCCGACCACGCCTATTTGCTTTAGGAATTGCCGCCGGGATTGGTAGATATGTTTTGGCGTTACTTCACCTGGCTGGATGAGGATAGATTGATATTTATTCTTACCCATAATGGCACCTCTGATCTCAAAATTCTTGACGAGGATACTTATTTTACTGTTAATGATAAAGACCTGCCAAAAGTGACCGGGAAGGTTATTGTTCCATCTCCAAAGGCAGTCCGGCAGCTTTCCAGGCATTGAACCCACCTATCAGGTTCTTGACATTCGTGTAACCTTCCCTGACCAAATCAGCAGCTGCCGCGGTGGACATGGAGTCAGACCTGCAGTAAAGAATGATCTCTGCATTTTTATCACCGGGGAGTTTATTCAGGTTGTCAGTAATTTCATTGTAAGGGATGGAAAGGTCAGTGTCAGGGATATTCCCTTCAAAGGGAATGTGGGTGTTTACCAGCAAAAAGGTGTCTTGGCGTTCATCCAGCATGGTCTCCAGGGTCTCGACGCTGATATTCTCATAACCGCTGCCAGTTACTTCCTCAGTACCCGAGATGGAACAACCAGCCAGAGCAAAACTGAAGAGCGCTATTATTAGTAGATATTTTTTCATTTGATATCCTTTCACTTTTCTAATTATATTATACTTTTATTGTCTAAATAGTTATAATTTCTCTTCAAAAGACCACTCTTTCAATTTAGGAATTATTGTATACTGGTACAAAAGGAGAAAACAATGCAAGAAGGACAACATAGTAAATTGACCATAGGTCTGCTCCAAATTGATTCTGAAGGGTTCGATCAGGATGCCAACCTGCGTAAAGGCGAACTTTACTGCCGGTTGGCAGCAAAAATGGGTGCGGACATCGCGCTCCTGCCAGAATTGTGGAATATTGGATATGGCACATTCGATTCCACAAAGAAAGGTGCAAAGGAGGCTTGGCAGGCGCGTGCCATTGGGTTGGACTCTGAATTCGTTCAGCATTTTCAAACCCTGGCTGCTGAGCTTCAGATGGGCATTGTCGTGGGTTTCCTGGAGAGCTACATCCCCCGACCCCGAAATACAGCTATCTTAATTAGCCCGACAGGAGAGATCCTGTTAAGTTATTCGAAGGTACACACTTGCGCCTTTGACCCGATGGAAGCTTCCTGCACACCGGGGGATGAATTCAAAGTTGCAGATTATCCCTTTGGGAACGGGCAAATCAAAATCGGTTTGATGATTTGTTTTGACCGTGAATTCCCTGAAAGCGCCAGAGTGCTGATGCTAAAGGGCGCTGAACTGATTCTGACCCCTAATGCTTGCTCTCTCAACCATCAGCGCTTGGATCAATTCAAAACACGTGCGTTCGAAAACCTGCTGGGTGTTGCCCTGGCGAACTACCCAGCAAAAGCATTCAATGGTCATTCTTGTGCTTATAACGAGCAGGGCGATTTGTTGGTTATGGCTGGTGAAGAGGAAGGTGTTTACCTTGCCTATTTTGACATTGAGCAATGTCGAAAGCACCGATCTAAGGAAGTCTTCGGGGATGCCTATCGGCGGCCTTCCGTCTATACTGATTTGGTAAATCCCGAAGCCAAAGAACCGTTTATACGAAAGGATGCGTATAACAATCCCTTGAAGCGCTGAGACAGGTGCGGCTGGATGGCTTTTTATACATCAAGCATGTCGGGGATTTGAACTATTGAGGTGAGGAGCTTTATAAGAACCGATAAAAATAACCAGCCTAGTTTTTTCAAACTGTTGCTAATTATTCATCAGCCTTCACGGATTCCAGAATTTTTTGGGGACGCCCACAATCTTGCATGCTATAATGAATCCACTTGTAAATTTAATGATTGGGTATCCGGTATAAAATGCTATTTAATCTCTCAGTCCCCATTTTAATATCCAGAATCATCACCTTATTATTGGCATTCACCTTCCATGAGTTCGCGCATGCCGCCGTGGCGACCTTGTTGGGCGACTCAACCCCCAAGATCCACGGGCGTCTGACCCTCAACCCCCTGGCGCACCTTGATGTCATGGGGACGATAACGCTTTTGTTCGCGGGTTTCGGTTGGGCAAAACCCGTACCGGTCAATCCCTATTACGTCCAGCGTAAGACGAAGGCGGGTATGATGCTCGTTTCATTGGCCGGACCCACAACCAACCTGCTCCTGGGCGCGCTTGCTGCCATCCCGCTGCGGTTTGGCTGGGTACCGCTCACAACGGGCACCGGTCCAATCCTGCCATCGTGGGGTGATTTCCTGTTGGAATTCCTCTTTATCAACCTGTCCTTGTTCCTGTTCAACCTGATCCCCCTGGCTCCCCTGGATGGGGAAAAAGTGATCACTTTTTTTCTGCCAGATCACTGGGTCGGGTTTTACGATCGCATCCGCCCGTTTAGCCCATTGATCCTGTTGGCAATCCTTTTTGTCCTGCCGATGTTTGGCCTGGACCTGGTCAACCTCATCATCCGGCAGCCGCTGATGGATCTGGCTTTGTTCCTGATTGGAAGGTAATGCCATGCCATTAAAGATCGCAATTATTGGATTGAATCAAATTGGCGCTTCTATCGGACTGGCTTTCTCCGACCATAAAGACATCTTTACCTGTGTGGGCTATGATGAGGAGCCAGGCGTCGCGCGCCAGGCAGCAAAGTTAGGAGCGACCACCAAAAGTTATCTCGCTTTGCATCAATGTGTCAAAGATACAAAGGTTATCATCCTGGCATGTCCCCTGGACGAGGTCAAAGAAAACCTATCCATCATCGCCGAATACGCACCGGAAGGCACTGTGGTCATTGATACATCCCCGGTCAAGACGGCTGTGGCTGAATGGGCGCAGGAGATTCTCCCTGAAGAGATGTATTTCACAGGATGGACGCTGGCACTTAACCTCGAACGCCTTCACGCTCCCGAGGTCGGCATTGAGGCTGCCCGCGCAGACCTGTTTGAGAATAGTTACATCGGCATCAACGACCCTCCTAAGACGCCCGAGGAAGTCCTGACTCTCTCCAGCAACCTAGCGTCACTACTGGGTGCCAAGCCGTTTTTCGTGGGTTCGGTCGAAGCTGATGGGTTGATCGCCATGGGGCATGAACTCCCGCGGGTGGCTGCTCTGGCGTTGATGCTGGCCACCGCCGACTCTTCGGGGTGGCATGAAGCACGCAAACTTGCCAGCGCAGATTATGCCAAGGGTTCCTTACCAGTCTTCAGCGTGGGCGAACGGGAAGAATTGGGACTGAGTATGCTTCTCAACCGCGAAAATGTCACCCGATTGATAGACGATCTGATCCGGTCATTAAGGACGTTGCAGTCACATTTGAATGAAAATGATGCCAAAGCGCTCAAGAAAGACATTGAGACAGCCATCCACCAACGAGTGCTCTGGCTGGAGCAGCGCAAGAAGATGTCCTGGGGGACGCCGGACCAGGTTGATCATAGCCGGGCTGAACGCCCATCCCTGCTTGGAGATTGGCTCCAATCAAAGCTGAATAAAGGCAAGGATTCGCAGGAAGCAGGCTAATGGCATATTACTGCTACATGGTGCGCTGTGCCAATGGTGCTTTTTATACCGGCTGGACGACCGACCCCATCCGACGGATGAAGGAACATAATGCGGGCCGGGGGGCGCGTTATACCCAGATAAATGGGCCAGTGGAACTGGTTTACGTGGAAGAAGTGGAAGACCATAGCACTGCCTTAAAACGAGAGTTACAGATCAAGCGCTTCAGCCACAACCGCAAAACCACCCTGGCGGAGTCGCAAGACTTGTCGGAAGAATATTTATCTTGAGGGAAATTGACCGAATGACACCTTCAATCAAGGACTCCCAGACCCAAACAGTTATTGCCCCCGGTCGGGTGAATTTGTTGGGTGAGCACGTGGACTACAACGAAGGCCCGGTGCTTCCAGTGGCTATTGACCTGGAGATGACCCTGACCTTTACGCCCCTTGATGACGATCAGATTGAGTTGAACGCGCTGGACCTGGGGAAAACTTCCACTTTTCGGATTGCTGATCTCGCTGCTAAAACCGATGTTGATGGCAAAACCTTACCGCATTTCGCCCAATATCCGGCCAGCGTTGCCTGGGCTTGCCAGCAAGAAGGTTATCCTATCAGCGGAATGCGCGCAGAATACACCTCGAACATCCCAATAGGGTCCGGGCTGAGTTCCTCCGCCGCTGTCGAAGTCGGGTTCGCCCGCGCTTTCATGGCACTGGGGGGGTGGGATCTTGACCTGATGCAACTGGTTAAACTCACTCAAAAGGGCGAAAATAAGTACATCGGCGTCAATTCCGGTATTATGGACCAGTTCGCCTGTCTGTTTGGGATTGAAAACCACGCCCTCTATCTTGATACCCGGACTCTGGATTGGGAAGCCGTCCCGTTGCCTGAGAACATAGCCATCATCGTAGCCGACTCCACCATATCCCGTGAATTAGCTGGTTCCGCCTATAACAATCGCCAGCGAGCCTGTCACAAGGCAGTGGCGTGGTTGCAGAAATCTCTTCCGAAAATCCATTCTCTTCGAGACGTATCCGTTGAGAATTTCTATCAATATGCTGACCGGTTGCCGATAGATATCCGTAAAAGAGCACGCCATGTTGTAGAAGAAATTGCAAGGGTAAAAAAAGCTGTTGAATTACTCAAAGCTGGGGATATTGCTGGTTTTGGGAAATTAATGGTGGCAGGTCATGTCAGTTTGCGGGACTTATATGAGGTCAGCCTACCAGAACTGGATGCGCTGGTGGAGATCGCACTTTCGCAACCAGGTTGCTACGGTGCCCGGCTCACAGGCGCAGGTTTTGGCGGGAGCACAGTTAATCTGGTCAGAGAAGATCAGGCGAAAGATTTTATGCGGGCATTAGCGTCAGGGTATGAACATGCGACCGGCAAACAGGCAAAGCTTTACCATTGCCATGCAGCCAGGGGTGCCCATCTCGAATAAGAACTTCATTTTCACGTGGATGGATCACGCAGGTTCGGCGTATTTCATAAACGACCCCATCCCCGGCCCTTCCCCTCAGGAGGGGAAGGATGCCTGAAAGGCGGGAAGGGGTGGCTTTTCTTCTTTTGGTAGGCATCCGTGCCCGCCCCTCCGCATGGAAGATTATAACTTATCGAAGTCTTGACGAGGTAAATAACAGCAATGCGATTCCAAAGACGCTTACCGCAACCAGCCCAATCCCCACCCAAAGCGTGTCACCGCTGAAAATATTGGTCAGGAAGTTGCCCTGCGACTGGGGTTCCTCTGAAGGTGTCGGCGTTATCACCGTGAAGGTCGCTTCCACCTGTTCGGTCGGGGTGGATGTGGGAGTTACTTCCAACTCTTCTTCGGTTGTGCCAGGTGTTAGGGTGGGCGTGACCGTCTCGCCAGTGCCCTTGACAATCCATACTTGCTCATCGGGATAAATAGCCGTCTCTTCCGTAAAACCGTTCAACGCCAGGATATCCGCCAGGGGGACGCCATACGCATCCGAAATTGCCCATAAAGTCTGCCCATACTGGACGATATGCACAACCGAGCCATCCGGACCAGGGGTGGCCGTGGTCACCGGCTGGATAATGGGCGCGGTGGTGACGGTCGGCCCTCCCGGGGTGATCGTGGGAAGAGCAGGTGCACCAGTGTTGGCATTGCTAAAGTTTACAACATAGACAGTAAATCCCTGAGCATCCAAAGCAACACCCGCCCCAAACTCTTTGCGCGCAGGATTGAGCATATTATCCATATGGGCTGCGTCATTCCAGCTGACGTAAATACAATTATTTACCGTTAACCCAGGTCCCCGTGCCCAGTTCTCCGTAACTAAACCACTAGTATAGCCTACAGCTTGAGCTCGGGCGGTGGCATCGCTTCCATCAACGCCGACATGCCCGCCCTGTCCTGTCTCGGCGATCCAGTCCGCATGATTCTGAGCTGACATCATCAAGTAATTATTGACAGCTAAGGCAGGGAGTCCATTGGCAACCCGCAGGTTGTTGATCTCCTGAAGCATTTCTGAAGGGGTGCCTGCCTGGGCTTTGACCGATTTGGGCGCGCCAAAGAACAGGATGGTCAGGCTTAAAATGGAAAGAATCGTTAGGATTCGTTGTTTTTTCTTGTTGTTCATAAGCAAACGCAGTGGATATTTAGGAGTCAGATAGTGGATGGAGCTCAATTTACCAATAAATACCACTAAGCGGCTAAATTTTACTCAAGAATCCCAAAATTATCAAACTCAATCGGAAAAGGATCTGGACAAGGGAAAAAGGGGATCAATGTCCCATAGTTCAATCTTCCACGCTGATCTTATCACCAGAGATCACTTCACCGACTACCCAGGCTGGGCAATCTTCATTTTTTGCAGTGGACAGGAAATCGATCACTTTCCTTTCCGGTACGCCGAGTAACAAACCGCCACTGGTTTGGGGGTCAAAAAGCAGCATTTGGAATTCTTCCGGGATGCCAGGTGCAAATCCCACATGGCTGCCATAATAGAGCTTGTTGTCCCACGCCCCACCGGGGAACCGCCATTCCTTCGCATATTTCTTTGCGCAAGAAACGAAGGACATCGCTTCAAAGTTAATCCTCAGACCGACTCCAGCGCCTGCCGCCATCTCCCAGGCATGACCCAGAAAGCCGAACCCGGTGATATCGGTCGCAGCTCGCAATCCGAAACGCTTTGCCAATCCAGCAGCATCCCGGTTTAGACGTTTCATCCAGGTAACCACCTCATCCACGTCCTCAGGGGGGGCTTTTTGCTGTTTGAGGGCAGTGGTGGTCACACCAAAACCCAGGGGCTTGGTCAGCACAAGCCGGTCGCCGACTTTCAAACCATCCTTGCGAAGCAGTGACTTTTCATCAGCAAAGCCTAACGCGACCAGGCCGATCTTGGGTTCCTTGTCCTGGATCGTATGCCCGCCGGCGATAATGGTACCGGATTCGGCGGTCTTTTCCGCCAGACCGCGAATGATCGCTCTTGAGATCTCGATGGGGAGATCGGGTGGCAGGGCAGCTACTGTCAGCGCAAGGAACGGAATGCCGCCCATAGCATAGATGTCCGATAGGCTGTTCGCTGCGGCGATAGCACCATAATCATAGGCGTCGTCTACTACCGGCGTGAAAAAATCGGTGGTCATCACCAGGACGCGGCCACCCTCCAGCCGCCAGACGGCGGCGTCATCAGGGATCTCCAGACCGATCAGAAGGTCGGGAAAATCCGCTTCGTTATAAATTTCTGTGATTGGCTGCAGCACCTGCGCCAGCGCTTCCGCGCGCAGTTTAGATGCTCAGCCAGCACAGCTTGAAAGCGTGGTCAGGCGAATTTCGCGTCCTGAGGTGGCTTTATCCGACATGAAAAGGTTTTCCTTCAGGTTAGGGTTCGGTCGTTGTTTCAGTGGGGACAACCGAGGGGGTCACGGAAGTCCCATTGATGGAGGGACCATACTCACCTGGCAGGGGGAAGATGAAGGGGCTGTCATAAGGCAGGAACATTACTTCCACATTGGGGGCAAGTTTGGTGATATAGACATAGGTCAATAAGTCTGGATATTGTGCCAGAACTTCAGCCTGCACCTGCAGGGCTTCCGCCTCCGCCTCAGCTTCAAGGATCCGGGCAGCGGCTTGACCCTCGGCAGCAATCACAGCGGCGTCTGCCAGCCCTTGCGCTTCCTGACGGGCTTGTTCAGCCTCTTGCTTCTTCTTCTCAACCAGCAATTCAGCTTGTTGGGATTGCTGTTCAGCAATCTGTTTCTGTTCCACCGCAGCGGCATATTCCGGTGAGAAGGTGATATTTCGAATCACGAAGTCCACCATGAGCAGACCATTTTCACCCAGGACGGTGGACATCTCTGAATTGACCTGATCGATCAGTTCAAACCGTTTTAAAGTAACCACCTCGTTGACATTGAACTGCGAGACCGCATCACGAATGATGCTGCGAGCCTGGGCACGGACAAGTTCATCTTCATAGCGGTTCTGCCAGAGGATATGGACACGGATCACCTGCTCGGGATCAACACCGAAGATCACAGAGGCGTCTACAAGAATCTCCTGCCCATCAGCGGTCCGGGCGGCGATTGAGTCATCGCCTGGGCGCTGTCCTTCCTCCGTTGCGATGGACATCGTGTAGGTTTGATAAGAAATGGGATAGACCTGGACAGATTCAAAGAAGGGGATCACCCAGGAAAGCCCAGGCTGGAGAGGCTCCTGCCGGTAACCTCCAGGGGCAAACGCAGAGATAACCACCCCGCGCTCCTGCGGTTGAATGAACACCAGACCACTGTTGACAACAGTCAGGAGGATAGCTAGAAGTACCAGTGTAATCGTGACTGTGACTCCCGCTTTAAGGGGTTGCTTGCGGGAAGCACGGAAAACAGCATAAGCTACCCATAAAACTGTAGCAAACCAGATCAGCCCGACGACCCATGAAAGGACGACAGTGACATTCATTTATATGCTCCTTAGTATTTTTAATTACACTTGAGCGTAATTATACTAAATCAGAGGGAAATAGCCTAATATTATCTGCGGATCCAGGGTGGGTCGCTGACCCACCCTGGATCAAACCCTAAAATTAACTCCCCTCAGACCGACAAAACATGTACCACTGCCGTGGCAGCCATGCCGCCCAGGCTTTGGATCAGCCCAAGCTTTGCATGCTTCACCTGGTTCATCCCAGCCTCACCGCGCAACTGCAATGTTGCTTCCACAGCTTGGTAAAGCCCGGTCGCGCCGAGGGGGTGTCCCCGGGCTTTAAGACCCCCAAAGGTTGCCACCGGGATCTGGCCATTCAAGCTGATCACGTCTGGTTTAGCCAACATCCAACCTTGCCCCTGGGAAGCGAAACCGGCTGCTTCGAGAGATAAAGCTGCGTGTAACGAGGTTGCATCGTGATATTCAAAGAAGTCCACATCCTTCGGCATAATCCCTGCCACCCGGCAGGCACGCTCCACCGACAGGCGGGCTGCATCCCACACCAGCGGTGCGGGGCGGTCGTGGATAGACAGGGTATCAGTCACCGAACTCGAACCAAGCACTTTCACTCGAGGATGATCCCACCCCTGCGGGAGGATATCTTCCCGCGCAAGCACCACAGCAGCCGCGCCATCGGCGTAAGGTGCAATATCAAATAAATTCAAGGTTTCCTCAGCGCTGGCTGCATTTTGATATGCCCCTTCCCGCATCGCGCGCTGGAACATCGCTCTGGGATTGGTGGCGCCATTAGCATGGGCGACTTCAGGGAAGCCGGCAAATGCATTATGCTCCACCGCATATTCCTGCAAGTATCGGTGGAACAGAAGTCCAGCCAAACTGAGGGGGGTCAATCCATGCGCGGCTTCAAAATCCACATCCAGCATCTGGGACAAAAATGATTCAGACTCGGGTCCAATGACATCTGTATATTTCTCAACACCCACTGCCAGCGCCACATCCACCGCGCCGGAAAGCACCGCCAGGTAAGCGGCACGCAAAGCCGCGCCACCGGAGGCGTCTGCTGCCTCAACAGTCAAACCTTCTATTCCGGTCAGACCCACATCCTCTGTGAGGAGGGCGCCCAGGTTAGCCTGTCGTGAAGCTGATACCGCCAGCATATTGCCAATATACATCACTTGCGGTTCGAGACCGGCTGAGTCCTTAAGCGCTGCCAGGATCGCTTCAGCCGCCAGTTCCCGCAACGACATTTCCCAATGTTCTCCAACAGGAGCCTGGCCAATCCCCGCAATGATCACATTTGAGTGCATCTTGTTCATGATCGCTCTCATTCCATGGCGATCTTGCCGCGATAACGGACATAGGTCGCGTAATCAATTTCCGTCCGGCGGGCAATATAGTCCTGGGTGCTCAGCGCAGCGGAGCGGCGTTCTGCTAGCGCCCCCTGGGCTGTGATCACAAAGGCATCTGACCCTGCGCCGGAGCCATAGGAAGTGATCAGGATCCGGTCACCCGGCGAAGCAATATCCAAAACAGCCGTGAGCCCCAACAGGGCAGCACCGGCATAAGTGTTGCCAATCACAGGCGAGAGCAAGCCATCATTGATCTGTTCCGGTTTGAATCCTAATTGCTTGCCGACCCGTCTGGGGAATTTTTCATTAGGTTGGTGGAAAATAGCAAACTTGAAGTCTTCCGGTGCCATCCCAAGATTCTCCATTAGTGTGCTGGCAGCAGAGAATACATGGTGAAAATATGCCGGTTCACCGGTGAAACGCTGGCCATGTTCCGGGTATATTTGGTGAGCACGCCGCCAAAAATCAGGCGTATCCGTGACAAAGGAATACTGGACGTCAATCGTCGCCAGGGCTTCCTCGGCTGGGCCAATGATGAAAGCAGCACCGCCGGATGAAGCAGTGTACTCCAGGGCATCGCCGGGTTTGCTCTGGGCGGTGTCCATGCCAATGGCGAGGGCATAATTCCCCATCTGAGAACCAACCAACCCCATAGCTGCTACAATGGCTTCCGTCCCGGCTTTGCAGGCAAATTCCCAGTCACCTGCCTGGATATGCACCGGCGCGCCAATCGCTTCAGCCACGATGGTTCCGGTGGGTTTGACAGCATAAGGATGGGATTCGGACCCAACCCACACAGCTCTCAATAACTGCGCATCAATCCCCGACCGCGCCAGGGCGTTACGCGCAGCTTCAATCGACATGGTGATCACGTCTTCGTCCAACCCAGCAACCGCCTTTTCTTTCACGGGTCCGGGCGATGGCTCCCCTTTCCAGACCCGGGAGATCTCCGTGCCAGGCAGGCGGTAACGCGGGATATAAGCGCCGTAACCGACGATCCCGACCGGGCGGGCAGGTTTATTGACGAGACCTTCGTTGTTCACAGGTTCACTCATAAGATTATTGACTCCATTCCTTCAAAATCGCTTTGGCGCGATCAATTCTCACCATTTTCTCTGTCACCAGTTGCTCGGTTAACTTACCCACCTGCTCACCCTTTGCACCGGCTGCAACAGCCACCTGCCGGGCATGCAGGCTCATATGCCCGCGCTGGATACCTTCGGTAGCCAGTGCCCGCAGGGCAGCCAGGTTCTGCGCCAGTCCAACGGAGACAATCACTTCCGCCAACTCAGCAGCAGTCTTAACACCCATCAGTTTCAGGCACGCTTTTGCACCCGGATGGACCTGCGTCGCGCCGCCGACGATACCCACAGCCATTGGCATTTCAAGGGTTCCGACAAGATTACCTTCAGAATCAGTGCTCCAGGTGGAAAGGCTGGTGTAGCGGTCCTGGCGTGCGGCATAAGCATGAGCGCCAGCCTCAATCGCCCGCCAATCATTCCCGGTCGCCAGTACGACGGCGTCTACCCCGTTCATGATCCCCTTATTGTGAGTGGCTGCCCGATATGGGTCGGAAACTGCAAATGCCCAGGCTTCAATGATCCTGTCCCGCACTTCCTCACCGGAGAAGTCATCAAACGCCAGGTCCTCGGTGCGTATGGTGACGTGCGCCCGTGCTAACCGCCGGTCAGCTAAATTGGAGAGGATCCGCAGCAGCACCCGCCCGCCAGTGATCGCTTCAACTCGCGGCGCTAGCCGCTCGACAGCGGTGTTCACGGCGTTGGCGCCCATGGCATCCCGCACATCGTAGATCAGATGTGCCACCAGGAAAGAACCCAGCGGCGATTCCGAGATCAGTCGGACGATCAGGTCTTTGGGGCCGCCGCCCATTTTCTGCAGCACAGGGTCCACCTCAGCCGCGTCCGCCATGAGCTTATCCTTCTCAGCGAGCAGTTTCAAGCGCGCGGAGACTGGGTCAACCAGGTCCAGGATCTGGATCTGACCGATCATTTCCGGTGCGTTGGTATGGGCAAAGAACCCACCCATGGGCAGCGCCAGCTTCGCCATAAACGAAGCGCCCGCGACAATCGAGGGCTCCTCTACCACCATCGGGACGGAGACGTCCCGCCCGTTCACACGGAAATGCCGGGCGATCCCAAGAGGGAGACTGTAGGTCCCGACCACGTTCTCGATCATCTGGTCAGCGTCTTCAGATGAAAGGCCATCCTCCCCGCTGAGTGAAGCCAGATCCGCATCTGATAGCCCGGTTTGGGCTTTTAGTTGCTCCAGGCGTTCCTGCAAGGTGAGATTATAAAATTTCTTTTTACCTTCTGAACTTGAAGGCATCAGAGGGTCACTCCTTTGTATTATTTCTATCATAAATCATTTTCCTGGGCAAAGGTTAGTCAACAATAGCAGCAATAAACTCAACACACTTTACCGGTTAATGTATACCGGATGCGACCTCCCAAAACCTATCAAATTTGAGCGAATGAGGGGATTCCTTATGTATTCAATTCATTTACACGCCACCCTCGCATGAAACACAGATTCACTCGTTTCGGGGTAAAATTAGCCCGCTATGACAGTTGAACCCACCTTGTCCTGCGAACAACTTGAGGAAAGACTGGCTGCGTTACACCGCGCCAGCCTGGAACTTGTCCAGGATATTTCCGTTGATTCCCTCTTACAACGCATCGCCCGCATTGCCTGCGAACAGGCTGGCGCAACCTATGCTGCCATAGGCGTGCGCGGAGAGAACGGCCAGATGGTGCGTTTCATCACCGTCGGCTTGGACGATGACGCGATCGCCAAAATGCCCAACCCGCCCTTAGGCTTGGGGCTGATCGGTGTGATCGCCGAAGCCCAAGGGCCTGTGCGCGTGGATGACATGCACAAAGATCCCCGCCGGGCTGGCTTCCCTGAAGGGCATCCCAATATGACATCTCTGCTGGGTGTCCCCATCCGGTTGGGCAGCCAGCGCCTTGGACAAATCTACCTGACCGACAAAATTGAAGGCGACACCTTTACTGCCGATGACGAGCGCGTGATCGAAACGCTGGCAGCCTATGCCGCAGTTGCTATTTCCAATGCCCGCTCTTACACAGAGCTGCGAGAGCGGGACCACACCCTGACCCGCCGAAACCAGGACCTGGCATTGTTGAACAACCTGGCATCCGCTCTGGCTTCCATCACGGAACTGGATGAATTGCTCAAAACCGCGTTGAACCGGGTCATGAACTATTTCAACGTCGATGTCGGTGAGATTTTCCTGAGCGAGGAAGATCAGAATACGCTCAATAAAGTTTTACATCAAGGTGAGACCGCACCCGCTCTCTGGAAACAGGACCGGTTCACGTTGAAGGAAAGCCTGATCGGTGAGACCGCCCGCAGCGGGCAGCCCTCCCTGGTTAGCCTGCCATACAGGGATGACCCCTATCTGCAAAATGACGACCTCGGGGATTCGAGGATCCGCCAGATCGCTTGCTTCCCACTCACCAGCCGAAGCGAGGTTCTGGGTGTTTTGAGCATTGCCACCAGCCAGGAAAAACCTCTGGACGCGATGGACCAGCAATTACTCTCTTCAATCGCATCTTGGGTCGGCACCACCATAGAGAATGTCCGTCTGAACATTCAGGGCAGGCGCCTGGCTGTACTGGAAGAACGGGAGCGGATTGGGATGGACCTGCATGATGGTATTATCCAATCTATCTATGCCGTAGGGCTGACTCTGGAGCATGCCCGTCTGCTGCTGGGCGAGGAACCCGGACAAACCCGCAAACGGATTGACCAATCCATAGAAGACCTCAACAGCACCATCCGGGACCTGCGCGCGTTCATCATGGATATGCGCCCGCGCCAGCTCTATGAAGAAAACTTAATGGATGGCTTACAGCGTCTGGTCAATGAATTCCGAGCCAATTCTCTGGTCGAGGCAAAGCTCAGCGGGCCTTCGGAAAGTCTGGAAGACCTGCCTGATGCCCATGCACTCGCCTTATTCCACATTTGCCAAGAGGCGCTGGCGAATATTGCCAAACACGCACAGGCTAAGAAAGTGGAAGTCCTGGTCTGGACGACATCCGATCGGGTGTTGATGGAAGTGCACGATGACGGCCAGGGGTTTGACCCCCAGAAGATTCAGCTCACCCTTGGGCATGGAATCTCTAATATGCAGACTCGTGCCCGGAATGTGGGCGGCGACCTGGAGATCACCACAGAACCCGGCGAGGGCACAACCATCATGGTCTGGATGCCCTACGTCAGAGATATCGATCGGAAAAGTGAGGGGTATTCATGAGCGAGCCCCGTGACCTGCAAAAAGCCGCTTTGCGCGGTGAACCCTCCTATGTCTGGCGGGATGGACAGCGCCGCCGGTTGAAAATGATCCTCGATGCTGCGGGCGAACGCCTCTCGGGGTACGCCCTTGTTAATGGCTGCGGCGTGGGGATGTATCTGGATCATCTGGGAATGAAATTTGAGAAAATTGTTGGTCTGGATATTGAATTTGAGCGCTTGCAGGAAGCAAGGACACACCAAAAAGATGTGATCAACGGCACCGGGGAAGATCTCCCCTTCCCGTCTGACAGCTTCGACCTGGTCCTCAGCCACGAAGTGCTGGAGCACGTTGAGAATGACCGGGCAGCGATCCGCGAAATCGTGCGGGTGCTGCGTCCGGGGGGAAGGCTGGTGTTGTTCTGCCCTAACCGTGGCTACCCCTTCGAGACCCACGGTTTCTACTGGCGCGGACAATATCACTTTGGCAATATCCCTGTGATCAATTACCTGCCTCGTCCCTGGCGGGACCAGCTTGCGCCGCATGTAAACGTCTATACCCGGCGGGACCTTTTACAGTTATTCGAGGGTTTACCCGTAAAATTTGTCGAGCGAACGACCGTCTTCGGGGCTTATGATAATATCATTGCCCGTCGGCCGCACCTTGGAAAGTTCATCCGCCGCGTACTGCACTGGCTGGAAAAAACACCTTTTCGCCGGTTCGGTCTCTCCCACTTCTGGGTGGTTGAGAAAGCTTAATTGAAATTAACCTAGGGGGCAAGAAACTGTTAAAAACTCATCAGATCTACACCTGATTATTAACTTTTTGCTAATATTTTTTTGACGGATTTTATACATCTCCTCATTAAATTTAAGATGTAATCAATCAGAATATCTAAAACTGGAGGAATAAGATGGCAAACTTAATTCGACGTGATCCAATTCGTGAAATGCTTTCCTGGAACCGTTCCATGGAACGCATGCTTGACCAATTCTATGGTGGCGGGGGTCTCAGTTTCGGCCATCAGCTGGACTTACACATGCCCCTGGACGTGATCGAGAACGATGATGAGTTCGTGGTCAAAGCTGACATCGCAGGAATTTCCCCAGAAAACATAGAGATCACCTATACAAACAACAACCTGACCATCCAGGGCGAGGTGAACGATGAACGGGAAGAGACCGAAGAGGAAGGTCGCTATCACCTGCGAGAACGTCGGTATGGCACCTTCTCCCGCACGATCTCGATGCCTGGCACCGTTGATGTCGAGAACATCGAAGCGGAAAGCCAAAATGGCGTCCTCATGCTGCACCTCCCCAAAAAGGAAGAGGTCAAACCGAAACGCATCGAAGCCAAAATCGGTGAGAAGAATAAGGTGATCGAAGGAAAATCGAAAGATAAATAAATCCAGCTAATAAATAACAAGTTAAAAAAACGAACGTAGAGACGTTGCATGCAACGTCTCTACGGATTCAATCTGCTATCAATCTTCAATTTATGTTAATCGCTTGACACAGATACCAGCCGGATCTCGTAGAGCTTGGGCCAGCACTTCCCCGTAATGAATAGACGATCTTCCGCTGCGTCATAGGCGATCCCGTTCAAGACGTCCGTTTCTGGAGTGCGCTCATCCTCAGGTAGGAGACCGCGCAGGTCGATCCATCCTATCACAGCGCCGGTATCCGGGTTAATTCGGATGATTTCATCCGTCTGCCAGATATTGGCATAAACCTCACCCTGGATATATTCAAGTTCGTTAAGTCGCTGGATCCCCTCTCCCTGGTAGGTGATCGTCACTGTATCAATGACCTGGAATGAATCGGGGTCGAGGAAATACAATGTCGAGGTGCCGTCACTCATGATCAGTCGTTCGCCATCTTGGGTCAGCCCCCACCCCTCGGTCTCATAATTGAACTGCCCCAGAAGATTAAAATCCACCAGGTCGTAAAAGAATCCCGCCCCTTCCCGCCAGGTCAGCTGGACCAGCATCTCTTCCCAATTCGTCAGTCCTTCAGCAAAATAGTCGACTGAAAGGTCGATTTGTTGCACTACCTGACCGGTCTCCAAATTCACCTTACGCAAGCTGGAGTTCCCATACAGCCCGGTGCTCTCATAGAGAAATCCATCCAGATAGATCAAACCCTGGGTGAAAGCGTCAGGATCATGGGAATAGGACTGGATGACCTCATAAGTCATCTGCGATCCCAAATCTTTAGGAATGGAGGATCTAATCCTTACAGGACGGGTCAGCACCACCACGAGAATGATCGCACCCAGAGCCAGTAAAGCAGCTATCAACAACAAGACGGAGCGAAATGGTCGTGGCTTTGGTTTGGTGGTCAGGGGTTTCACAGCTTAATCCTAACTTAGAGCGAACAGGACTCGCATTCCAGATATAGTTCAAGAAATTCCAGGATCAAGTTGAGAGGGTCGGGATCCATTCCCGGCTTGATCAGATCCATTCCGTGGGCTGACCCCGGATACTCTGTCGCCTGATAAAGCTCTCCGGAAGCATTCTGACAGGCATCGGCAGACCCGGGATCATCAGCACCATACAGACACCAGGCGGGTCGCGAGATCAGTTCCTCTTCCAAATTCGCCACTTCCTCCGGATAGGGAATAGTCAGGAACCCACCTGGAGAAAGCGAGAGCGCACCCTGGCAGCCGCCCAATTCGATGTTGAAATAGTGACACCCATAAGCTGCGCCATCCGCGCCAATGCTGGCTCCCATGGTCACCACACGGGAGAGATCCACATTTTCTAATCCGATAACATGGCTCATGGCAGCTTCAACATCCAGGAGCCACCCCTCCCTATTGAAACTCTGACATCCGCCAACACAATCGCGGAAGGTAAATGTGAATACATTGTAAGACTGACCTGAGGGAAGCTCGGGGAACCAGCTTGGATCCAGCCAGGGTTGCCCGCCCTCAGGAAGATCCGCCGCATATCCCCGGTTCTGGAGCCAGGGCGCAATCGCACGCCAATCCGTCTGGTCGCCGATAGCCCAGTGCATCAAGACAATAACGGGCGAGCTGGTGGTCTCCGCCGGATAAAACATCCCCTGTAATTCAACACCATCGATGGTCTGAAAGGCTTGCAGGATCGGGTCTGGGGGTAAGGTGTTCATCTCCGGCTCTGCTGGCGGAATTAATGTCTCAGGTTCTTCAGGTGCAGCTTCTGCCTCCCTGCTCGGTTCACCCGTCTCTTCGGTCTCTATAGCTTCTCCAGTTACCCCTGGCTCTTCCATGTCAACAGGTGGGGGCTCAGTCTTGGGCAGGCAGGCTGCCAGGACCAGGCTCAACCCAACCAGGATGAGAAGAGTTGTTTTCATAGTGTTATTTCTTTTGAAAATCATCAACACTCCTTTAAATCCATCAGGACAATTATTAACCCCTTGAAAAAGTAAAGCTAAAATCCTTGAAATCCTTATCCCCGCAGCAAGCTACGGGGAAATGCCCTCTTACTGATTATACGTCGAATACGTTCTGAGAACTTAACAAAACCTATCCATGACCAGACTTTCGAAATATAGTTCATGTTACAATTTACTAAAGAGAGGCATCTAATGAAAAGAATCTTGGTGCTTTACCATTCACAGCAAAATGGCAATCTTGAAAAAATGGCCCAGTCATTGGCTGAAGGCGCGGTGGATGCAGGCGCTGAAGTGACCCTGTTCAATGCCAACGATGCCCGATTCCCAATTAATGATTACCGCCAATATGATGCCATCGCGGTTGGATCGCCGGATTATTTCAGCTATATCGCCGGGACGCTCAAGACCTTCATCGATGATTGGTACCTCGCCAAGAACTCAGACCCAACCGGTATGACCCGTAAGCCCCTGGCGCTTTTTATGGCATATGATAGGAGCGGCAGAGCCAGGCAACCGCTGGAAATGCTCTTCTCCCGGCTTGGTCTTCAGGTGGGCAGCATCGTTGAGTGTGACGGCAACCCAAACAAGATGGTACTGTATGCCTGCCGCGATCTCGGGCGCAAGCTTGCCAAGTCCCTGCTTTGACGCCATTTTGATTTTATGATTCTGACATATTTCTCAATTCACCATTCACCAATCACGAGGGCATAATGCAATCAGTCATTGAACGTTTTCTCCGCTATATCAAGATCGACACCGAATCAGACCGTAAATCCGATACCTTCCCCAGCACTCTAAAACAACTCAACCTGGCAAAACTGCTAGAAAAGGAACTTAAGGAATTGGGACTGGAAGACGCCACTGTTGACAAATACGGCTACGTCACCGCCACCCTGCCCGGGAACACAGATAAAGACAATGTGCCAGTCGTTGGTTTCCTGGCGCACATGGACACCAGTCCCGATCTCTCCGGCGAGAATATCAACCCGCAATTCATTGAGAATTACGACGGCGTCACGATCGTCCTGAACGCAGAAAAAGACATCCGGATGTCGCCCGAGGAATTCACTGACTTGAATAAATACGTCGGCAAGACACTGATCACCACCGACGGCACCACCCTGCTGGGTGCTGATGATAAGGCAGGTGTGGCAGAGATCATGGCCGCTGTGGAATACCTGCTGGAACATCCTGAGATTAAACACGGCACGATCAAGATCGGCTTCACACCAGACGAGGAAGTAGGCAGCGGTGTGGATCATTTTGATGTTGAGCGGTTCGGTGCTGATTTTGCCTATACCGTAGACGGTGGCGAAGTGGGCGAAGTGCAATATGAGAACTTCAACGCGGCCGGCGCGGAACTGACCATCCATGGTCGCAATGTTCACCCTGGGAAAGCAAAGCTGAAGATGCGCAACGCCCTCCTGATCGGCATGGAGCTGAATGAGTTATTACCGGTCTTCGAGCGTCCGGAATTCACGGAGAAATATGAGGGCTTTTATCATCTGTTCCAGTTCGGCGGCACTGTGGAAGAAGCCACCATGACCTACATCATCCGCGACCATGACCGGGAGAAATTCGAAGAGAAAAAGCGACTGATCCAAAAAGCGGCTGACTTCATCAATGAAAAATATGGCGACAATATCATTGATCTCGAACTGGAAGACCAATATTACAACATGAGAGAACAAGTGGAGCCTCACCCAGAGATTATGAAAATTGCCGTCCAGGCGATCAAAACGGTGGGGTTGCCCCCCAAGATCGACCCGGTGCGGGGCGGGACTGATGGCAGCCGTCTATCCTATATGGGACTGCCCACACCAAACATTTTCACCGGCGGGCATTATGCCCATGGGAAATACGAGTTCATCCCGCCTTTCGCCATGGAAAAAGCTGTCGAGACGCTGGTGGCTATCGCTGAATTAGTCGCGAAAAAGTAGGTCGCATAAGAAACAACAACAAAAGGGTTTTGATGAATTCTAGAGAACGAGTTCAAATGGCACTTAACCACCACGAGCCAGACCGGGTCCCCCTTGACCTGGGCAGCAGTCCGGTTACGGGAATGCATGTCAGCTCGGTCTATAAGCTTCGCCAGGCTTTGAGTCTCGACCCGCCCGGCACGCCAGTGAAAGTTGTCGAACCCTACCAGATGCTGGGTGAGATCAAACCTGACCTGATGGATGCCCTGGGGGTCGATGTGGTCGGGCTGAGCAGCCCAAACACGATGTTTGGGTATCCCCTTGCTGGCTGGAAACCATGGACCTTCTTCGACGGAACGCCGGTGCTGGTGCCCGGTGATTTCAATACCGACCCGGAACCCAACGGTGACATCCTGATGTACCCTGAGGGCGACACCTCGGTTCCTCCCAGCGGGCGCATGCCAGCCGGCGGATTTTACTTCGATGCTATCGTCAGGCAACCCGAGCTGGACGAATCAAAACTGGACCCCGTCCAAAACCTGGAGGAGTTCCAGCCGGTTTCAGGGGAAGACCTGGACTATTACGAGAAGGAAGCCGAGCGGCTTTTCAATGAAACGGATAAAGCTATCCTGGGAAATTTCGGCGGGACGGGTTTCGGCGATATCGCGCTGGTGCCCGCCATCCAGTTGAAGCACCCCCAGGGCATCCGGAACCTGGAAGAGTGGTACATGTCCACCGTCATCCGGCGTGATTATGTCTGGTCGGTGTTTGAGAAGCAATGCGAGATCGGTCTGGAAAATCTAAAGCAGATCCACGCGCGGGTGGGCGAGAAGATCAGCGTACTGTTCGTCACCGGGGCGGATTTTGGCGCGCAAAACGGGCCGTTCATCTCTCCCAAAGCCTACCGCGACCTCTACCAGCCATTCCATAAGATCATCAACGACTGGGTGCATGAGAACACCACCTGGAAGACTTTCTTCCACTCCTGCGGCTCGGTCATCAAGCTGATCCCGGACTTTCTGGAGGCTGGCTTTGATATCCTCAACCCGGTGCAGACCTCGGCGGCAGGGATGGAGCCGGAGGTGCTGGCGGAGCAATTTTGCGACCGCGCCACCTTCTGGGGCGGCGGGGTGGATACGCAGCAAACGCTGCCTTTCGGCACGCCGGAGGAGATCCGGGAGCAGGTCCGGGAGCGAATGCAAATCTTCGGTTGCGGCGGCGGATTTGTGTTCAACCCGATCCACAACGTTCAGGCGGGGGTGCCCGTGGAGAACCTGCTGGCGCTGTATGAAGCTGTGGCAAAATTCAGGACTTATCCCTTAGATTGAAAATGGTTTCACATTAACCAGCGATAATTTATAGTAATGTCTGGCATTATGCTAATTCCTGACCCTTATTTACTTTACGATAACGGCACTGTAAAATGGAATCAAAATATCATATTTTAATTTTATTGAAAGGAAATACTAATGATCCCCTATGGTCCATTATTAAGTAATTCACTGACCCAACTTTTAACGACTCTGCCTCTGCTGATTGTTTGGCTGGTCAGCATCATCATCGCCATCGTCCGCTGGAAGATAAACCCACGGGCTTCCCTCCTGACTCTGCTGGGTTTGGTCATCCTCATGGGCGTGCATATCTTATCGGTTATTTTCAATACATCGTTCTATTATATTGCGTCATACAGTAATATGAACCCCTTGACGACCAGAACCGTCAGTATAATCGTCCAGGTCGTGTTCAGCCTGACCAATGCAGGCGCATGGGTGATGGTGTTGATTGCGATCTTCGGGAAGCCCAAGAAGAAAGCCAATGTAGCCTAAACTTCAATAAAGGAATAGGAAGAGAAATCCTATCCTGAAATACAACCAAATTTCTAATTAGAGACGCCTTTTGTAGGGCGTCTCAATATCTTAAATGAGAATTTTTATAGGCGAATAACAATAAAAACGATTCCCACCAACGCCGCACTCAACGTGCAGGCCGCGTTCACCACGTCATTATTCAACCACCCTCGGCCTCGTTTGAGAGTCGTTTCCGTCCCGCAGGTGTACACCGGGTGGCGTTCGGTCTCCTTTTTGCAGACCGGGCAGGTGTACACCACCTGGACCGTCGCCCCCAAGCAGGAATCCACAAAAGCGCCAAACAGACCTCCCAGTGTGATAATGATAAACTGCTGCCACAACGTCGGTTCGCCTGCAGGCGCCCAACCAGCAATGTCACTCAACAGTGCTATTCCAGCAATAAGCGCCGACCCTGCCAGCGCCGCCAGCGTCCCCACCAGGCTGACCGCGCCGGACGTACCCTGAGACACCCGCTTAAAGGAGGTTCACATGACGGGTTGGCGCGGGTTAAGCATGCCCAACTCCGTAGCCCAGGTATCCGCGTTGGCACCCGCCACGCTGGCAGCGAAACCCACCCACAAAACTGGCAGCAACGGACTATCCGATTCACAACGAGAAAGGACAAAGAACGCCAGGGCTAATTGCCCCGGCCACGCCCCCATTTGCAGCCACCTGTCCGGCATCCCGCCGGGAGCCCTTGGCGAAGTCCACACCCAGGCTTGCCTTGCGGGATTTCATAAACCGGGATAAGGCGCTGGAAGTGATGAAAATGGTCAGCAGCACAACCGCCCAACCCACCCCGCCCAAACCAAAGACGACCGTCCCAAGGACAGCGGCGGCGATGCCACCACTGCGGTTGAGCGCGCGGGCACGGTAAGCCAGATGGGCAATCCCCACCCCCGCAACCAAGCCAATTAAAAATTTTGCCATGAAAGATATCCAATAAAATTTTTGGTCATCATAACCTGAAACCCCCACCCGGACAACAGACGGTCTAAAAAATGAATAATAAGCTCCCGACCAGCAGCATAAGACCCGTCAGCGCTGCGCTGCCCCACAACAGATAGGCTGCGATCCGCAGATCACCCCTCCGCCGATAAAGAAGGATGCCAAACACCAGGTTCCCCAGCCACAGAATGCCATCCAGCACCGCCAGTAACAGCAAGCGCTCCGCTGGAGCTGTGGCGCCGGGGACAGTCCAGGGAATGGTCTCCAGTCCGGGGATGGCTATCGTCACCACTCCCAGCAGTACCAATCCCACCCCGAAGCTGACCAATATCAGCAAACGCGCCAGGCGATCCTCCCAGACCCGGCCCAGCAATACTGTTGGATAGACTGATTGCGGTTCCAGCGGTGCCAAACTGCCCAGCTCGTTCACCCGGCGGAAGAGAACCATGAAGGCGCTGGCTTCCTGCGGTGAAATGGCAAAGACTTTGTCGGGAGTGGCGACAAGGATCATATGCGCCACATCCGCCGCCATAAATTCCACCTGCCCCAATTCGGGTAATCTGCGGCTCCCCATGATGGCACCCGGCAAGCGCAGCCAGGGCAATGGCAGCCTGAACCCCAACTCGGTGGCGGGGCGCATCCATTCAATCTCGTTCAAGGGAATATCCTCCCGCCGCAACCCCCACCGGATCATCAAGCCATCCCGCCGGAGAACGTATATCGCTGTCTGCAAAGCATACAGCCTGTAAATTATCAGTGGCAGCGGTGCAAGCAGCACCAGGGCGATCAGCATGTGCAGCAGGAAATCCAGCCCGGAGAGGTCTTGGGTGGCGAGGTAAAAGAAATACCCGCCCGCAGCCAGCAGCCCCAGGGTCAGCCCACCCTGGATGAGGAGTCCGGTGCGTCGCGGGGGATGAAATTCGTTTTCCATAAGTTTCGGGAAAGGATCAATCGAGCTTTTCAGCAGCGACGAGGGCATCGGCAATCCGCTGGCAGACAGTCACGACCTCTTCCTCGGTCATCGCGCCGGAGAAAGGCAGCGCCAGGCTGCGATTGCCCAGGTCTTCCGTCACCGGGAAGTCGCCGCGCTGAGTGCCAAACATATCCATAATATAGGGCTGGAGGTGGATCGGGGCGAAATAGGGCCGAACGGGCACACCCCTTTCTTTGAGGATCTGTGCCAGCCGATCGCGGTCAATGGATTCAGCGACCCGGATGACGTACACAAACCAGCTCACGCGGCTAGTGTTCTCCACCATTTGCGGCGGGGTGACTTCCTCGATCCTGGATAGATACTCGGCGTACCAATCCGCTACCTGAGCGCGTTTTTGTAGCAGGGCTGTCAGCCGGTCCATCTGCGAGAGACCCAAGGCCGCACTCATCTCATCCAGACGGTAGTTATAGCCCAGATGGGTATGCTGGAGCCAGGTGTCGCCCGGGGCGCGGCCCTGGTTACGCAGAGCACGCATGAAGTCCGCGGCTTCGGTGTCATCGGTGATGATCATCCCGCCCTCGCCGGTCGTGATCTGCTTGTTGGGATAGAAGGCAAACACACCATAATCCCCCAGGGTGCCGGCAGTGCGCCTTTTGTATTCGCCGCCCAGGGCTTCGCAGGAGTCCTCGATCACCGCCAGGTCGTACTGGTTGGCGACGGCGTTGATCCGGTCGTAGTCGGCGGGCTGGCCGAAGACGTCCACGGGCAGGAGCGCTTTGACCGTGTTCAACATGTGCTGATTGACCGGTGGGAGCCGGCGCGGCAGCCACCTCCGGGCAGCGCCGCCGCCCAGGGAGAGGTCTTCCACTGCCTGTTCCAGCAGGTCGGGGTTAATATTGCCCGTAACCGGGTCAATATCCACGAACACAGGGACAGCCTTCTCAAACAGGAAACAATTGGTGGAGGAGACAAAGGAGAAAGGCGTTGTAATGACGATATCGCCCACACCAATACCCGCCGCGCGCACGCAGAGGTGCAGCCCGGCCGTGCCGGAGTTGACGCCGATGGCGTGCTTGGCGCCAGTCAGGTCGCAGAAAGCCTGCTCGAAAGCGGCAATCTTGGGGCCCATGCTGAGGTTAGGCGTTTGCAAGACCTCATAGACCGCCAAGCGGTCGGCGTCGGTGAGGTCAGGGGATGACATACGGAGTTTCATAGAACCTTCCAGGTTTGTGCGGGTTGGAAAGTAATCCGGAGAACAGAATTTATTGTCGGGAGCATTGGACTCCAGCACCTCATATTATAACGGGTAATCAAAACTGCGGATTCAAACTAAACTAAATGACCCCAGGGATATCAGAAAATCCCCGGGGTCTGAATGCTTGAACGAATAGCTTATTACGCTTATGCCCCTTCGCCAACCTTATACTCCACCCCCTTGCGCAGGGCTTCCTTGTTGGCAGGTAAGAACTTTTTATGCCGTGCGGGAAGATGCCCTTCCAGCGCAGTCTCGACCGCCTCCAGCGAGAGCAATTCCAGGTTGCCCAGCAGCGCGCCCAACAAAACCATATTCACCGAGCGTTTACTTCCCAGGCTCTCGGCAATCTCATTGGCGGGAATATTGACGATGGTGATATCATCCCGCTCCACCTTCCGGTTGACCATGGAGGAATTGACCACCAGCACGCCGCCCGGTTCAACCAGATCTTCAAACTTTTCCAGTGAAGGCAGGTTCATGGCGATCACGGCGGTGGGGTTCTTAACGAAGGGCGAGCCGATCTCCTCATCGGAGACGACCACCGTACAGTTCGCTGTGCCGCCCCGCATTTCTGGTCCGTAGGACGGAATCCAGGTCACGGCTTTGCCCTCATCCATGGCAGTGTAAGCCAGTAACTGACCGGCGAAAAGCACACCCTGGCCGCCAAATCCGGCGATAATCACTTCTTGTTGCATGTTTGACCCTCCCTATAACTTGATTTCCGCGACTGCGGGTGAGACTTTGTAATCACCCAGCGGATAGAACGTCAACATCCGTTCTTCGATCCAATCACGGGCTTCCACCGGAGTCATACCCCAGTTGGTCGGGCAGGTGGACAGCAACTCGACGAGGGAGAAGCCCAGGCCATGTTTCTGCACTTCGAATGCCATCCGGATGGCTTGCTTTGCCCGGCGAACCTCGCGAGAATTGTGCAGGCTGCGCCGCACGATATAAGAGGAACCTTCCAAAGTGGAAAGCAATTCCGCCGTTTGGATGGGATAGCCCTGCCGCTTGACATCACGCCCGGTGGGCGAAGAGCTTGTAACCTGCCCGGGAAGTGTGGTGGGCGCCATCTGACCGCCCGTCATGCCATAGGTGGCATTGTTCAGAAAGATGACGGTGATCTGCTCACCGCGGGAAGCAGCGCCGACAATCTCGCCCATACCGATGGATGCCAGGTCGCCGTCACCCTGGTAGGTGAAGACGGTGCGATCCGGCAGGACGCGTTTAATGCCGGTTGCCATGGCGGGGGCACGCCCGTGGGCGGCTTCGACAAAGTCGATCTTGAAATAGTTATAAGCAAATACAGAACAACCGACAGAAGCCACGCCGATGGTGTTCTCTACCTCGCCCATCTCTTCCAGCACCTCCGCCACCAGGCGGTGCGCCACGCCGTGGGTGCAGCCGGGGCAATAGTGGGTCACACGGGGGTCGAGGGCTTCGGGTCGTTCGTAAACAATTTTAGTTGGAGCGTCAGTTAGAACCATTATTCTCTCCTGATCCTATCGTCTCCGCTAAACGGGACAGCCAGCGGTCACGGGGATGACCTTCGGTGATCAGGGATCCGTCAACGAGGCGCTTAATCTCGGTCAGGACCTCATCCGGGAAGGGCACCACACCGCCCATCCGCCCGAAGAATTCCACCGGTTTGCGGCCGCGAACGACCAGCCGGACATCTTCGAGCATCTGGCCGGAGTTCATCTCGACCACCAGGAAGGACTTGACCTTTTCTGTCAGGTCATCGAGTACATCCACCGGGAAGGGTGCCACGGTGATCGGTCGCAGCAGCCCAACTTTAATGTCTTTTTCACGGGCAGCGCGAACCGCCGATAGGGAGATCCGCCCGGCAGTGCCAAAGCCGACCACGACATATTCAGCATCGTCGAGGTAATAACCCTTGTAGCGGATCTCATTCGCCTCGATCTCCTGCCAGCGCTTCATCAACCGGAAGTTCATCACTTCCTGTGCTGGCGGATCCAGGTTGATGGAGGTGAGCATACGCCTCTCGCCGAACCTTGTGCCGCGCACCGCCCAATCGGGGATTTCTTCCTTGAGAGGCTGCATCGGGGGGAGTTCCGCCGGTTCCATCATCTGACCAATGCTGCCGTCCATCATGATGCAGGTGATTGTGCGGTATTTCTCCGCCAGGTCAAAAGCCAGGGCGGTCAGGTCCACCGCTTCCTGCACGCTGGCGGGGGCGAGGACAATCATGCGATAGTCGCCATGGCCTCCGCCGTGAACGATCTGGTTGTAGTCACCCTGCGCCGGGGCAATATTGCCGAGGCCAGGGCCGCCGCGCACCACATCCACCAGCACCATCGGGACTTCAGTGCCGGCGATATAAGACAGACCTTCCATCATCAGGCTGACGCCCGGGCTGGAAGAAGAGGTCATCACGCGCTTGCCGGTGCAAGCGGCACCGTAGACCATATTGATCGCGCCCAGCTCGCTTTCCGCCTGGACAAACGTCCGTCCCAGTTCGGGCATCCGTGCGGAAAGGTGTTCCAGCAATTCGGTTTGGGGGGTAATGGGATATCCAAAATAGGCTTCGAGACCAGCCCGCAGGGCTGCCTCAGCAACAGCGGTATTGCCTTTGATGAGTTCTTTCGCCATCTCAGGCCTCCGCCTTTTGTTTTTCATAACGGTAAACGGTGATCGCAGCATCAGGGCACACGATAGCGCAGATACCACAGCCGGTGCAGGCTTCTGGGAGCACCATATGCGCCGGGTGATAGCCCTTGGGCGTCAGGTGGTCCATATCCAGCGCCAGCACATCATGCGGGCAATCGGTCACACAGAGCTCGCAAGCCTTGCAATATAACTCGTTGACTACAATATATCCCTTCGCGGGCATTAACGATCCTCCTTATTTAGTTAACGAAATGAAGTATCCTGGATCATGACTTGGTGAGAGTTCTCAGGACATGCGATACTAGTATACTCCAAATCCCACGGTGAAATTTCGTGCAGGCTGCCGCGCGCGTCATGATTCGAAGGTGATTTTCATCAATAAAAGGTAGTGATTAGTGAATTGTGAGTGGTCAAAACATCATGGTGAACAATTTTGGCAGCTCAATGATTTTATTCAAAGGTTTAACATATCTATCGGGCACGATATTCTCCAATACCCGGTTTTCGAAGTTTATAAGCTCCGCTGAGAGGCAATTTTCCAGATAACAACGCATAAAACATACTCCCCCGCGCAATGGATTCACTTTGCTCTTATTCTACTCGCAATCACCTCCTCTCTGAAGCAAACCAACTTACCAGCTCGCGATAACCATCCCAGTGGTAGAATCTAAGCAATTCCTCGAATCCACAGGAGTGTGAGCCCATGCCTGAAGCTGTAATCATTGATGCGATCCGGACCCCGATTGGCAACCTGGGCGGCGCACTGTCTTCCGTGCGTCCCGATGACCTGGCAGCCATGGTCATCCATGCCCTGGTTGAGCGGAATAATCTTGACCCTGCTCTGATCGAAGAGGTCTACCTTGGTTGCGCCAACCAGGCAGGCGAGGATAATCGCAATATCGCCCGGATGGCCGCACTACTGGCGGGTTTGCCCGTATCCGTCCCTGCAGTGACCTTCAACCGCCTGTGCGCCTCCGGGCTGACCGCACTCAACACAGCCGCCCGTTCGATCCGTGCCGGGGATGGTGATGTGTTCATCGCTGGCGGAGTGGAGAGTATGAGTCGCGCGCCCTATGCTATGCCCAAACCCACCCACCCGGTGGGCGACCTGACAGCGTATGACACCACCCTGGGCTGGCGTTTCGTCAACCCACGCCTGGAGCAGCAATATGGCACGGACCCATTGGGTATTACCGCTGAAAACATCGCCGAGATGACGGGTATCACCCGAAAAGCGCAAGACCAATTCGCCCTGGCAAGCCACCAGCGTGCAATCACCGCTATCGATTCGGGGAAGTTCGCCGAAGAGATCCTGCCGGTATCCATCCCCCAGCGGAAAGGCGACCCGGAAATCTTCGACACCGACGAACGCCCCCGCCGGGACACCTCCCTAGATGCCCTCAGCTGCTTGCGGACAGCTTTTAAGAAGGGCGGCACGGTCACTGCAGGAAACAGTTCCGGTTTAAGCGATGGTGCCGCGGCGCTGCTGGTGATGCGCGCGGAAAAAGCGGAAGAGCTGGGTTACCAGCCGATGGCGCGGGTGGTCAGCATGGCTGCCGCAGGCGTCCCACCGCGTACCATGGGGTTAGGTCCCATCCCAGCCACAGAAAAAGCGCTGTCAAGAGCTGGGCTGATGATAGAGGATATCCAACTGGCGGAGGTCAATGAAGCCTTTGCCGTCCAGACATTGGCTGTGATGGAGAAACTGGATCTATCGCACGAAATCACGAACGTCAATGGCGGCGCGGTTGCCCTCGGTCACCCGCTGGGGTGCTCCGGTGCGCGCATCCTGACCACCCTGCTCCATGAAATGAAACGCAGGGCTGGTTCCGCCCGGAAGCCGTTTTACGGGCTGGCAACATTGTGCGTGGGCGTGGGTCAGGGGGAAAGCACAATTATAGAATGGCTTGGCTGAGAGATAGGGCGCTTCACTTCACAGGCTTCTGATCCAGTGCACTGGCGATCAGGTCCTGGATCCGACCTACCATGCTGACCGGATTTGGATGAATCCCTTCAATCAGAAGGGTGTTTTCATAGATCTGTTCAGCAATCAATGCAAATTTCGGGTCGCCTTCAGGAAGGTCCGCTAAGCCGGTCATGATCTGATGCCGTGGGTTAAGCTCCAGAACCTTCTTCGGAAGTTCAAATTTCTTATCCATCATCCGGTACACCCGCTGCACAGACTGGTCCGGCGCACCTTCAGGGTCCACCAGTCTTGCCGGGGAATCAGACAACCGATCGGTCGTACGAACCTCGCTGACCCGGTCACCCAACAGGGATTTGAACCGGGAAACCAGGTCTTTCGCCGCATCCTGATCGAGCGCCGGAATTTCGGTCTCCGCTTCTTCCGTTTCGACTTTTGGCAGGTCTGCATCGGCAACGTTGACCAGGGGATGGTCCTGATATGCCTTCAAACGCAGCAACATGAAGGGGTCAACTGGGTCTGCCAACACCAGGACCTCGATTTCCGCTTTGCGGAAGGAATCCATATGCGGGCTGTATCTGACCGCGCTGGGGTCCTCACCCAGGAAATAGTAGATCTCCTTCTGCTCAGCGTCAGCCCGCTCAAGATATTCATCAAGCGAGGTCCACCCTTCCGGGTCCTGATTGGTATGGAAGCGCAGCAATGGGAACAGCTTCTCCGGTTCATCCTGTTCAATCGCCACACCTTCCTTCAAGCGGGTGCCATAAGTCTCCCAAAAGTCCTTATATTTCTCCGGTGAGTCCTTACCGAGATCCTTCAACATGTCCAGCGCCTTGCCAGTCACCAACCGCTTGAGAAGAGCCATGATCTGGTTAGATTGGACGCTCTCACGGGAGACGTTCAAAGGCAGGTCCTCGGAGTCGACCACGCCTTCGATAAAGTTCAGATATTGGGGCAGGAGGTCGGTGCAGAATTCCTGGATCAGAACCTTGCGGGCGTACAGCTTCAGACCGGGTTCTTTGCGGGGCGAAAAGACCAGGTTCTGTGGGTCCTGGGGGACGAACAGCACCGCATACAGTTGAGCGGGCGCATCCACAACCATGTGCGCGTGCGCCAGAGGATTGGTGAAGTCGAGGGTCAATTGCTTATAGAACTCCTGATAAGCCTCCTCTTCAATCTCTTGCGGATTCTGTCGCCAGAGAGCAGTCTGGCGGTTGGCCGGTTCTTCATCGTCGCCAAGTGTGATTGGGTATTGAATGAAATCCGAATGGCGCTTGATCACCTGCCGCAGACGGGACACATCCAGGAATTCTTTGGCATCATCTTTGAGCTTGATGCGCACCTCTGTGCCGCGCTGCTCGCGGTCACCGGCTTCCAGCGTGTAGGTATCTTCCCCGGTGGCATACCAGGCTGCGGCTTCAGCCTCGGGTTGATAAGAACGTGAAACCACCCGGATCCAATCAGCCACCATGAAAGCGGAATAGAACCCCACCCCAAACTGACCGATGATGTCCGCCAGGTTCTGGTCCGTTTCTTTGGCAGCTTCCACAAAAGCCTTCGCGCCGGAACGGGCAATCGTTCCGAGATTGTCCGCAAGTTCATCACGGGTCATCCCGATGCCAGTATCTTCAATCACCAATAAGCCTTGCTCTTTATCCACCCGGATGCGGATCTCCAGCGGGACTTCCGGGTCGAGGATGTCCCGATTGGTCAGCATCACAAAATCCAACCGAGATAAGGCATCTGATGCGTTGGAAATCAACTCCCGCAGGAAGATCTCCCGCTCGGTATAGAGCGAGTGGATCAAGATGTTCAAGAGCTGCTGGGTCTCGGCTTTGAAGGGAATCGCCTGCCCTTCAACGGGTGTATTTTGTTCTGACATATTATTTTCTCCCTTACTCATAAAATAATGGCTGATGTTAATATAATCATATTCGATAAGAATTATATTAGAAGAAAGTATCATCTATAATATAATTAAGTATCTAGAAAAAGGAAACTGACTTATGAGCATTTGGGAAGCCGTTTTCGGTCACCTCGCCATCCGCCAACTCCCGCCCGAATCCAAGCGTGAGGTTAAACGCTTGCTGGACGAACTGGTCAGGATCGGCAACTCCGATGATTTTCTCTCCCTCCAACCCGGAGGCCAATTCAACATCCGCTGCCATCATGTCCGCGCCAATAAGATCGGTGAGCGGCTGAATGAGATCGGTGGGCTGGAACTCATGCAAGCTGCCCGATCATATGTCAAGCGTAAACTCAAACCTGTCTTAGCTGAGCACCTGGATTACTGCTGGCAGGACATTGGGGAATGGCAGCCTTAGTCGGAATCATACCGGGAAAACAAATCAATAACCTGAGTAGGTTAAGTAGAAAATCTATCGGTAGTCATTTATATTTATGTATATTCTATTACGAAACAATAATTCAATAATCTAATGAAAAGGATTTAATCATGAGTGACCAAGAGAACAAACCACAAGAAGAGCAACGAGAACGACAACCCTTTTACGATGAGAAATCAGAAGAAAAGTACGAGAAGGAAGACGAAAAGCACGAAGAGAAACACTCCCGCGACCCATTGAGTTCCCTGAGCTGGGCTCTGATCCTGATCTGGGCAGGTCTCGTGTTCCTCGCCTCGAATCTTGGCTGGTTGGATGCGATTCAGGTCGCACAGACTTTGCCGGAGGGATTTAATTTTGTCAACTTAAGTATCTGGTCGGTGATTTTCATGGGGGCTGGTGTAATCATCTTCATTGAAGCCCTCATCCGCACTTTCGTCCCGGCTTACCGCTCCTCCACCGGTGGCAGTTTCTTCCTGGCTGCGATTTTCCTGGGCATCGGTCTGAGCAGGATCTTTGGCTGGGAAGTCGTCTGGCCCTTCATCCTGATCGCCATGGGACTCTCAGCATTAGCCAGTGCCCTCGTTCAACGTAGATCATGAGCTGTAGATCTACAGTCCACCGAAATCCAGCGTCTTGACCATCCGCCAGGTATGCACGAACGGCGTCGTCCACGTGTCACGCCCGATACAGCGGAAATAGGGCGGGATATAGGCGCGGATCAGGTCCCCAATTTTATATCTCGCCAGAACAGGCGTTGAGACCACCAGACTGCCGGTTTCACCCGGTCGCATTTCATGGAGCATTTTGATGCCTTTTGACGTCTCCACTTCAAAGAAGAACAAGTCATAATTTGGCACCCAGGCGCGCTTTTCATCCATCTGCTGTCCAAACATCCCCTCAGTGGCACCATAGATCTCCCGGATGGTTGCCTGGCGGCCAAATAACGCCTTAAGCGTCCCAGCCCGGTAAGTATTGATCCCGGGCGTGCTGCCCAGGGTCATTACCATAACCCGCCACAGGTCTTTAGGGTAACAGTGGTGTTGCTTATGCAGATAGCGCCCAAACCCAATAGCGGTTGGGGCAACACCGCCCACCAACGTGACATTCTGATCCTTACACTGCTCATATGCCAAATTGAAGCGCTGCTCCCAAACATGCCAGGCTTTACTCCCGCCCAGGGCATCAATCTCTTCCTGGGAGGGCACCGACCGCACTGGGGTTTTATGGGAGACAAACCGCGTGTAGATCCCCGAGCTATAGCCATATTCCACCTCCCGGTCACCAGCTTTGACCATGCCGACCACTGAGGGGAAATTCAAATTAAGGTTAACACCGGCAAATACCTGTGGCGAGCGAGTCTGCATGGCATACATCATCACTGCGCGGCCAGCGGAAACTCGCATTTCAATATCCGTAGGCGTCATCGGGATGAACTTGTTCTCGCCCTTCGTAGTGCCGCGAGTGATCGCCCACCCCACCACCGGTTCATTGAGCAACAACCCCGTCTCCCCCGCCATCACCCGGTGAATGACCGGCTGGTAGTCGTCATAGGTGGCAACAGGGAACTTCGCCCGGTAATCGGCTTTGGAACCCACCTCACCCGCGCCATATTTCTGCCCATAGTCAGTTTGAGCGTAGATCTTGAGTAATTTCTGCAATACGGCTTCCTGTGCGTTGGGTGGATTTTCAAGAGCTGCCTGCCAGGGATGCAGCATTTTGGAAATCATCTGCATGACAGTCTGAGGATCGGGTGCGACCATTATTTCTCCTTTACGTACTCACAGATTACTAAAGAGATTCTAACATCTTCTTAAAGGGTTACCGGGTAATTTCCTATATAATTGATTAAGACGGACTTCATATCAATCTTTTTATGCACCATCCGTGATAGGTTCGATGATGAATGAAGAAGGGAAGATCATCCAGCGCGCACAAAAGGGCGATGCCCTGGCGTTTGCGCGCCTCCAGGAAACCTATTATCCGGATATTTATCGCTTTTTTTATTACCGGATAATGGATGCAAAAAACGCCGAGGATTTGGCATCAGCTCTGTTCATCAGCATGATCGAAAGGATCGGATTCTACAAACTCGAAAGCGTCCCTTTCCTCTCCTGGCTGTATAGCCTGGCAAGGACCGTGCTGATGGAAGAGCTGCTCAGGCGCGGCTGGAGCTATGACCAAGCGCCGCAGAAGCAAGTGTATTGGTCCCCCGATGATCTACCGTCAGATCGGGACAACCCGCAGGCAAATACCTACATCCTCAAACGCGCACTGGCTCGGCTCTCCACGGATGAACGGGAGGTGGTCATTGGGAAACTTGTCGAAAACCGGACCAACCGGGCTATTGGCAGGGAGATCGGACGAACTGCCAGCACTGTGAAGCAGATCCAGCATCAAGCACTCATCAAACTGCGCTCGGCACTGCGTGAGGAGAGATACCTTGAGTCCTGATCGGGATTTCGTTTTGACCCTGGATGAAGCTCTGGATGCCCTCCGCCAGGGGAACAGAATCAGGAGCGTCCTTGCGCACTATTCGGATGATGCAGAAAGGTTATCCCCGCTACTTGAGACTGCTCAAACCGTCATCCAGACACCCCACCCCGAACCCTCCAGAGATGCCGCCATCACCAGCAAGGCGCGCATGATGCGTGTGCTGGGTGAGAAGAAAACAACCGGCTTGCGTCATAAGGAAGACATCCTGGATGACCTCGGCGCTGAGTTCCAGCGGGAACACGGGAAGGGGTTAATTGTGGCGGTGTTGACGCTGGCATTGGTATTCATCCTGTTGAGCACATTCAGTGTTTTCACCATCGAATCGCTGCCTGGCAGTTGGCTCTACCCGGTCAAATTAACCCTGCAAGACACCCATATCCTGCTGACGGTTGATCCCGAAACCAAACAGGAACGGATTGATTTTTACAACCAGCTCAGGCTGCAAGATCTGCGAGCAGCGGTGGAACAGGAGCGCATCCTGGAAGCCGACGCTCAGGCAACCATGACGGCGATGCCGACGCCTGCACCCACGGCGGCAAATACAGACCAATCACCGTCTGATCATTAATTCAGATATATCAACTAATACAATGTGCTTTGATCAATGGAATTATCCGGTTATTTCGGGGTCTAATTGTGATCGGCTCCGGATCTCCGCTACCCCCCGCAGCACCAATATCCCTACAGACACCACAAAGTAGGCACTGAACAGAACCGCTTCCGCCATGTATCCCAGCACCGGCACGATCAGGAACGCCAGGGCAACCTTGCCCAGCATTGCAAAGAAGCTCACCTTCAACGGCAGTTCTGCCTTACCGAAAGCCAACAGCAGCGACCTATCCCAGAAGAAGACATTGGCAATCCCGAACCCAACCAGCAACACCAGCAGCACCCCATAAGCCGGTGCATATGCTTCTTTATAGATAAAGATCGTGCGACCGAAAAGCGACCAGGGGGAAAAGAGCAATTGCCTTCCCAGGAGCAATAACCCTGCTGCTACCGCCCCAGTCCAGACTCCGGAGATCACCGTCACCCGTGTCAGGAGCAGTTTCAACCGGTCCCATTGACGTTTGGCGACGTGGCGTGTGATCTCAGGAAAAGTGGTGCTGATAAAGGGTGTGATCGGCATTACCATCAGGTTGATCACAGCCAGCGCCACCTTGAAATAGCCACCCACAGTCGTATCAAAGAAATAGCTGACCCACAACACCTCACTGTCGCGGGCGAGGATCGTGACTGTGCCGCTGAAGTTCGAGCTGAGCGCAAAGCGGATCATGGGCTTGCGAGGCGGTAAATTACCGCGCAGCGGCGTGCGCCACCAGCCTTTCCCCAGGCTTTTGGGTAACCAATACAGCGCCAGCAGAACTGGTCCAACCCCCAGGATCATCTTTCCCGCCAGGTAGACGAGCATTACGGAAAAGATCCCGCCCTGGTTGAGAAACACCAGCAAGAACAGTCCCGCGGTCATCAGGCTTTGCAACAGGTTCAGCAAGGCTTGCGAGCGGAAGTGGCCGGTCACCTGCAGCGCGCCGGTAGCCGTCTCCGTCATGACATTACCCAGGATGGTGATCCCGTAAATAAGGAAAAGTGGTCGTATGGCGGGATCTTTGGCAAAACTCGTCGCACCCCAGCCCGACAGCAGCACTAACACACCATAAGCAACCAACGAGGTTGCTAATTCAGTGAATGCTGCTGCTTTCAGGACAGCCGCGGCTTCTTTGCGTTTCTCATCAGCCAGGAAGCCGCCCATATACCGGACGACAAAATCCGCCATCCGGAACGACAGGAGGCGGTTAATGTTGGTGACAAAGCCGATCACGACCCCCAGCGCGCCGAAACTCGCTACCCCGAGCAGATTGGCGGTGAGGATGCTCAGGACCGCGCTGACAGCCTGACCGCCAAATAAATAAGCTGAATTGCCGACAACTTTTTTGAGAACGACGTCCTTCCCCCAGGCTTTGATGCCAGAGAAGAGCCGTTTCATGGGGTTTCGATCTGACTTGCCCACTCGCGTTCCTGCATATACCAGTCCACCAGGCGATCCATCCCTTCATCTAAATTGACCTGGGGCACCCACCCGAGAATCTCTTTGGCGCGGCTGACATCGGCATGGTTCGAACGTACATCTGCAGGATGGAAATCATGGTGGGTGACCATGGCGCGTTTGCCAATCCGCTCTTCCAGCATGCTGATCATCTTGTTTATGGTGATCACCTCGTGCCCGCCAAGATTGACGATCTCATACCCTACGGGCTTGAGCGCCTGGATTGTGCCACGCGCAATGTCATCGAGATAAGTAAAGCCGCGGGTTTGTTCACCATCGCCATTCACCACCACTGACTGTCCTTCAGCAATCCATTTGCAAAAACGGAACATGACCATTTGCGGTCGCCCTGCCGGGCCATAGACAGTGAAATATCGCAGCACAGTCACATCGGTGTCGTAGAGATGATGATAGGCATGCGCCATCACCTCAGCGCCCTTTTTGGTAGCCGCATATTGCTGCAAGGGATGGGCAGTATCATCACTTTCTTGATAAGGTGGTTTTGAAATCTGACCGTAGACACTCGAGGTCGAAGCCAGGATAACTTTCTTAATCCCCTGATACCGGCAAAGCTCTAACATATTCAACGATCCAGTAACATTGGTATCAATATAAATCCAGGGATTCGAAAGACAAAGTCGCGTACCGGACCAAGCAGCCAGGTTAATCAGACCCGCCACTTCATCCGGCAGCCAATCAGCAAGCGTATTGATGACGGTTTTTTCGGCAATATCCAGCTTCTTGTAATGAAAATTTTTCCTGCCCAGAAGTTTCCCCAAGCGATATTCTTTCAAGCGGACATCGTAGGCATCATTCATGTTGTCCACGCCAAAAACCACATGCCCGTCTTCCAACAGGAATTCAGCCACGCGGGAACCGATAAATCCGGCGACGCCAGTCAGGAGATAAGCGCTCATCAGAGCCTGACCACCTTAGGATGACCTTTGCCCTGCTTTCCCAGGGCATTGCGGGTATCCACAATTAACTGGGCGGACTCGAGGATCGCACCATAATCATAGACGCTGTGATTGGTGATGATGGCAACACAGTCTGCCTGAACCACTTCGCCCATCAGATTCTCCACCGAGTCCATCTGCAGGTTCTCGTGGTCGACATGCGGGATGTAGGGATCATGGTAGACCACCTCAGCGCCCTTTTCCTTCAAGAGGTGGATCACATCCAGGGCGGGTGATTCACGGATGTCATCAATATCCGGTTTGTAAGCCACGCCCAACACCAGCACCCGGCTGCCATTGATGGGCTTCTTGACCTTATTAAGTGCATCCTGGATCTTACTGAGGGTATAACGCGGCATGTTGGTGTTGATTTCAGACGCCAGTTCAATAAAACGGGCATTGTAATTCAATGACCTGAGCTTCCAGGATAGATAAAGCGGGTCGATGGGGATACAGTGACCGCCCAACCCGGGCCCAGGGGTGAATTTCATGAAACCAAAAGGCTTCGTGGCGGCGGCCTCAATTACTTCCCAAACGTCAATATTCAGCCGGTCACACATGATCGCCAGTTCATTGACAAGACCGATGTTGATCATCCGGAAAGTATTTTCAAGCAGTTTAGCCATCTCGGCTACTTCACAGGTAGAGACGGTCACAATCGTATCCAGCGCCTGGGCGTACCAGGCGGTAGCGACCTCACCGCAATCTTCTGTGATCCCACCGATCACCTTGGGGGTATTAATGGTGGTCCAGTCCTCCCTGCCCGGGTCCACTCTCTCGGGTGAAAAAGCAAGGAAGAAATCTTCACAAACGGACAACCCGCTAACCGATTCCATCTCCGGCAGGACCATCTCCCGGGTGGTACCGGGGTAGGTGCTGGATTCCAGTACGATAACCATACCCTCATGCAAGTAGGGCGCCAGAGACTTAGCTGCTGACGCAATGAATGAAAGGTCAGGGTCACCTGTCTTGCGTAGAGGTGTAGGGACGCAAATCGAAACCGCATCCACCTCCGCCAGGACAGCATAATCGGTGTTGGCTGTCAGTTTCCCTGCTTCCACAAGCGCTTTGACTTTGGAGGTTTCTACATCCAAGATATAGCTCTCACCACGATTAATCGCGGAGACTTTATCCTCAGCCGGATCCACACCGATCACATCAAAGCCTGCTTCGGCAAAAACAACCGCCAGGGGCAGGCCAACATAACCGATCCCCACGACACCAATCCGTGCGGTCCGGTTTTCAAATTTCTTAATCAGTAACTCTTTAATCTTGTTCATTCATTTTCCTTGAGTGTTAGCTCCAACAGGAAAAGCAATTTTATCATATCCCATTAAATCGTCTCAACCTGTGCGACATCTTAGAAAAGGCTGAGCTGTTCAGTATTGATCTCCTCCCCCGGATCTTCTTCGGCTTTCTGGTCGCTCATTGCTGCCAGATCGGGATTGTTACGCCGGGTTTCTTGAGCCTTTTCAATCAGTCCGGGCAGTTTTGCAAAATCCTCTTTTACCACATCTCGCAATGAAGGCTGGTGGAGTGCGGCTGCTGGGTGATACATCGGCACGATCATCCTGCCGTTGGACCAATATGACTTGCCATGGATGCCACTGATCTTGCCGTTATTGATAAAATGACCCATCGAGAATCGTCCGAGGGTGACGATCACATCCGGATTAATGGCTGCGATCTGCCGCTCCAGATAGGATTTGCAGGCATCCAATTCCTCCACCTGAGGATCCCGGTTGCTGGGCGGCCGACACTTGACCACATTGGTAATAAAAACATCTTCCCGGCTTAAATTTGCTTCGCCCAGAAGCTCATCCAAAAAATTTCCGGCTGCTCCCACAAAAGGCAAACCCTGCTCGTTCTCATGAAAACCAGGTCCCTCGCCGATTAACATAATCTTCGCATGGGGATCACCCGAGCCAGGGACAGCGTTTTTCCGTGAGTGGTGAAGTTTACACCGGGTGCAAACTGCCGTTTGTTCCGCGATATCTTTGAGGATCGCTTCAGGATTCAAAATGTGCCTCCATTCGTTTCTACCAATATGATGATAATGTTATCCGTGATCAGCTAAGTCAGCAAGTTTTTCTGGTTCCAGTGGCTCCAGCGTCATCAGGATGGCATCTTCATGGGTATCACGATAATAACCACACCGCAAACCAACGCCTTCAAAGCCGAATTTCCGATAGAGTGCCTGGGCTGCCTTATTGCTTTCCCGAACCTCCAGCAAGGCTCGAGAAGCACCACGTTGATGACAGATCAGCAGCGTTCTTGCCAACAATCGTTGTGCAATCCCTCGCTGCCGGTAACCCTGTTTGACCGCCAGGGTGCTGATATGCGCCTCACCTACCACCAACCAGATCACGATTGAGCCGACCAGGACAGGCTCCTCCTCAGGTTCTTTCCACTCTGCGACCCAACAGACCGAATTAGGATTCCGTGTCAGTTCGTAGCGAAACGCATCCTTTGGCCAGGGGGCAGGAAAGGATTCCCGGTCGAGTATCTCCACCTGGGGTAAATCCGCCATGGTCATAGGACGCAGCTTGACCTGCAAACCGGCAGGGGTTTCGGACATCTTACTCCGGAATTAGGGAGGTCGTACTCAGATAAATTGGCGCCAGGGTAATCGGATTATCCGCCTGGTCGTTCATCAACCGTTCCCAGCCTATTTCAGCCAGGAAACCCGCCCGGCGTAAGCAGCGGGCTGGTGGAGCGATCATGGCATTCTTCCACCGCCGTCCCAGGATAGACCGGGCGTCTTCGGAAAGTTCTCCCGCAATCAAAGTCGGTGCCGCGATCGTCTTGACCAGGTCCTTGGAGTCAATCCCCGCAGGCTCATGCTGTGGCTGCCAGGCGTCACCCTCGACGAGATAGGTCACATAAGCAAGGCGAGTCCGACCGGCATGCAAGACCGCAATCAACGGTTTTTCGTCCAGAGGTTGGGCGGCAGCGACGATGTCCAGTGAGGGCACGCCCACTACCGGCACATTTAACGCCAATGACATCCCCTTGGTAGCAGCCAGACCGATCCGCAGACTGGTAAAGGAGCCCGGTCCAATCGCTACAGCTATACCGGTCAGGTCCTTGGCTTTGGTGCCAGTACGCTCAAAGAGCTGGCCAATAGCTGGCGCCAGTTCAACCGTGTGGTGGTGTTGGCTCTGCCAGGTGGTCTCATAACGCACGGAGAAGCCATCATAGAGCGCCAGACTGATCCAGGATGTGGATGTGTCAATCGCAAGTAGCACTAGAAATCTCCATATAATTTACGTCGTAGATTCTCTACAACGTCTTGAAACCGTTTTCCCTGTGGCGTGAGCATCATCGAGCGGTGTTCCATGCCGGTGTAATCCAGGCTGATCCAGAAGTGCTCCTCAGGCAATACCGCTTTAATGCGTTCCGCCCATTCGATTACAATCGGCCCCTGGGTCAACATCCGGTCGAAGTCCAAAAATTCAGCATCCAGGGCGCTTTCCAGCCGGTAAGCGTCCAGGTGATAGAGGCGCTGCTCATCTGGCCGGCGGTATTCATTCACGATCATATAGGTCGGGCTGGAAACGGGATCCAACGCACCCCAACCCTGGGCAATCCCCTGGACGAGGGTCGTCTTCCCAGAGCCCAAATTGCCTTCCAAACAAATCACATCGCCCGTTTTGAGATACCCACCCAAGTGGATACCCAGCCGTCGAGTTTGGTCAGGACTGTGGCTGAAGAATTCGAAATTACGGTCGTCTAAAATCGGCATAATGTTTCTTTACTATGATATCAGATTCATGCCTGAGTGACAGTCTCAATTATTTTTTGAGCGATGTCCTTCGAAGCATCCGGGCGGGCGAGACTTTTCGATGTCCTGGCGACTTCCTCACGGATATCCGGGTTGTTGACCCAGTAGCGCAAGGTGGTCACAACCTGTTCTGGATAAGGCGCCCAAACACCCGCCCTCTTATCCACGACGTAATCCACATTGCCATCTTCCTGTCCTGGCATCCGGGAATAAAGGATGATTGGCAATCCAGCAATGAAAGCTTCAGAGATGGTCCCCGGTCCAGCTTTGGTGACGATAATATCAGCGGCATTCATTAAATCGGACATATTGTCGACGAAACCATAAACCATGGCTTGGGTCTGGAGATCTGCGCTCTCAAGGCTTTTCTTAAGGGTATCATTGCGCCCGGCAATGATTGCCATTACCAGCTCCAGTTGTGCGCTGTCAACAGCCCGGACGGTTTCCTCAATCGGACCCATCCCTTCGCCGCCGCCGACCATCAGGACGACGGGCAGGTCTTGCGGCCAACCAAGCATCTTTCGCAGTTCCGCTTTTGGTGCAGGCGGTTGGCGAAATTTATCCGCAATGGGTTGCCCGACAACCTGGATCCGTTCGGGATCGAGACCGATATTTACACCGCGCTGTTTCGCTTCTTCGGTCGGAGCGAGTGTTATCGTGGCACTATTGTTGTACCATAAGGCGTGAGTCGTGACCATATCTGTGATCACGATGACGTATGGGTCATGCTGGTCTCCCAACGCACGGAGGAGGGGTGTGTTGATGATCGGATGGACAGAAAGAAATAAATCGCAGGGATGCTCTTTCACCAGCCGTTCAGCCGCTTTGTGGATGTAAGGCCACAGGACTTCCTGCACCAATTTGGAGCGCCATTTACCATTGCTCAATTTATATCCCAGCTCCCACAGGTCGGGCACCTGAGCCATCGGCGCGTAGGTGGTCACAGCCATGTCAAATGGTGGCGGTGCATACTCGACAAAAAAGTCCAGCATCTCTGTGGTAACCCGGTTTGGATAATATACTTCCAGGGCTTCGATGATCGCTTGCGCGGCGCTACGGTGGCCACCCCCCGTATCCGAGAAAAGGAAAAGAATATGCGGTTTTTTATCCGTTTTCCGAGTCACTATCACCGCCTTGACAGACAATCATCTTCATCCGATTTTTAAGGCTACGCCTTTCAAGCAGGATGCGGCGGCCGCAAGTGAGACACTCCAGGCCGATATCCGCGCCCAGCCTTACCACCTGCCATTCATAACCGCCGCAGGGGTGTGACTTGCGCATGCGAACGACATCGCCAAAACCGAGATCCTGTAACACGTTAGGATTATACCACTCAGGGATAAGTGACATTTAGCCAGGGTGAATAACGCCTTGAGTATTAAAAATATCCAACTGTGCTGATTAAAATATAAAGTTTCCCGAATTAGGAGGCAGCCTCAATCATACTTATTCTGTTTTTCGCTTTACTGCTTCTCTGCCAGCAATTCCTTTAACCGGGGATGATCCGCATAAAAGCCGCGATATTCCGGCGGTAAAAGTGCAGCAATCCGGCACATGATCTCGTCCGTATAGCGTGATAACCAGGCCTGGCGATCATCCCGATCAAATTCTGGCAGGATGTAGGGCTCCCCGACCCGGATGGTGACCGGCGGACGGCGAAAATGCAACCAGTGAGAATTGATCTTCTCAGAGCCGATGATGCCCACGGGGATAATCGGCACGGAAGCCCGGGCTGCCATCAACGCGGCACCCTGCTTGGCTTCCAACAATCCTTGTGAATCCCGGCTGCGAGTCCCTTCCGGAGCAATACCCACGATAGCACCCTGCCGTAAATAATTCAACGCCTGTCGCATCGCTGAAAAATCGGTTGTTTCTCTGTCCATCCAGACCATCGTGCCAACTTTTCCCAGGATCCATTTGAAAAAAGGTTTTTTCCTGTATTTCTTCGCCACAATAGCAACCAGGTCTGTGCGCTTGGCGATCGCAAGCAACAATGGCATGTCCAGGCGGCTGAGATGATTGGTAGTCAACAATACGGCACCTTCACCCGGGATATTGTCAGGGTCCACGATTATAAATTTCGTCAATGCTTTTGCAAGAAAGCGAATGGTTGGTAACAAGAGGGCTCTGTTCACTGGGTAAACCTCCAAAAAGGTATAACCCATAAGGGTAAAGAAGGTTGCTTAATCATCAGTAATGCTAATCTTATCCAAAGTTTCAGGGGACTCTGTTTGATCCTCTTCAATCTGTTGCTTTTTACGGAAATGACGATTGATCAACCACAGTGCGATGGCAGCAGCAATCAGCAAGAGGATCAAAGGTGAATAAAACAGGAGGGTCTGCCAGTGGGTTGCGTCACTGCCATAGATGTAAAGCGGTGCGACTCCGGCGACCAATGCCAGGCTATTCCAAACCCCATGGAATAAAATGGCGCCAAGGGTTGTTAATGCCAGGAAGGGCCACTTTCCATCCCGCCAAGCTTTAGCCAACCCCCAACCCACTAATCCGGACCCCAGCATATGCAGGACACCGGTACCCGCCCGGCCGATTGCCATGAAAAGCCAATCTTCCGCCATGATAGCGGCGGTGAAATAGAGCACGTTCTCCATCAGGGCGAACCCAGCACCGCATATCAATCCACCCACAAATCCCTCTCGGGGAGTGATCTTGCGTCTTGCTAACGACCAGAGTGCAATGGGTTTGAGGATCTCCTCGATCATCGGCATTATCCCGGCAAAGATCGCCAACGCTCCAAATATCACCACGGGGCGTAAAATATAGGGCTTGAGCAATTGGATAATCGTATCCAGATCGCCGCCGATGCTGATTTGGTTAAAAATATACATCAACTCGCGTTCAAGCCGGGGATTTACCGAAAGGCGATAAGCCAGCCAAAGCCCACCGATCAAAGCCAGGATCATCAAGGCAATCAACTCGGCGATGATGACCAGCACAGGCATAATGGTCAGGCTAAAGCCGAAAATTCGCCATTTCCGCACTTGAGAGCCCGCAGGGAGCTTCCGTTGCGCCTCATTATAGATCCACAATACAGGCAAACCAGCCACCAACAGGTTAATTGGACCCAATAAGAAGGTAGCCACCCTCGGGCTTCCGGCAACCAGCCAGCCCAGAAATACGACTACCGGATAGGCTAGGATCAGCCATATCACAACTTTGCTAATAATAGGCTGGCTGGTATCCAACCAGGCGGGGATTTCCTGATCTCTTAAGCGGTATACGCTATGAAGCAGGACCGGCACTAATAATAAGCTGGAAAGTAGCGATGACCATGCCAGCAGTCCGCTGGGGATACTCTGGGTTATACCTGATTGGGAATCAAAGAATGACGTCAGCCACATCACACCCAGACCCAGTGTCTGGATAAGAAAATACACGATGCCCAGGGCACTGATGGCAAGTGTCAGAATGGTCTGCCATTTTTTCTCTGGTATGTTTGTCTCGATCATAGAACCAAAATCCTTCTCAGGGTTAATTTTCGATAATCTCGATTGTGTTGATGATGGTCGCGTCGTCAAATCCAACCGCGGTTTGAGGGTCACGAATCACAATCTCATTCAAGACAGCCATGCTATCTTCCTGGACCTCACCAAAGATGGTGTACCCGCCGTTCAGATCGGTCGCGGAAGCAAGGGTGATGAAGAATTGGCTCCCGTTGGTATCCACACCGGCATTTGCCATACCCAGGATGCCAGCGCTGTCATAAGACAGATCGTTATTCGTTTCATTGGCGAAGGTATAGCCGGGGCCGACCACGCCAAAACCAGAGGGATCGCCAACCTGAGCCACGAAACCTTCAACAACACGGTGGAAGTACACATTGTCATACCAACCGTTTTGAGCCAGGAAAACGAAAGAATTGACGGCTAAGGGTGCTTGCCCGGGGAAAAGGTCAATCAGGATCTCACCAGCGCTGATGTCCATTCGGGCAGTATAAGAACCTTCTGGATCAATCACCCAGGATGGGCATTGTTCGTAGCCGCCATATTCATGAATGCCAATCAGTGCGAATAAGTCGGGCTTGTTCTCGCGGAAGATGCGGTCGTTGATGACGACAAAGGGTGTATAGTGAAGGCCAAGCGAGAGCTGCTCATTGGTAGTCTCTTCTAATTGTGTGCGGGCTTCTTCATCGTTCAGATCAGCTTCAAATTGGTCAAGATCCAATTCCAAAGCTTCAGCCTGGGATAAAGCCCATTCAACGAATTCTTCCTCGTTGAATCCTGACCATTCTTGCTGGTTCTGATACATCAGATCATATAATTCCCAGAATTTACCCTGTGCACCTGCGGCTTCTGCAGCCATAGAAGAGATGAAAGCTTTGTCATGAATGGAGGCAAGCGGCATATGCCGGAACACCACTCGGATTGAAGTTGGAAATGTCTCCATTAACGCTTCTAGATATAGCGCGAAATTTCCACAAGCAGGGCATTGAAAATCCGCATATTCCACAATGGTGATCGGGGCATCTGGATTTCCACGGATCCAATCATCCTCACTTACCGGGGGGAGTTGATCAGCAACGGCCTGGTATTGATCCGTTTCTTCTGTGGTTTCATATTCATATACCGTTGAACAAGGCATGCGGTCGCCTTCTCCAATGATTATCGTTTCGGTTGCTCCATCTTGTTCAGCTGGATCGTCGACTTCCTCAACAGTTTCAGTAGGGGGAATATCCGTGGGTGTGACAGTCGGTTCAGGTGTCGCTGCTTTGCAGGCGGATAACAATAACACACCAATCATCAATATAAAGAGTACTTTCTTAAGCATCAATAACCTTTCTGTTCCATTAAAGAGTCTACTGAAAAAAGTATGTAATCCATTTGAAAGTGGGACGTCTTGTATCGTTTTTCTGCTTTTTCGATGGTTTAAACCCATAAAATGCATGAAATTTGATATCTTTGTGGGGCGTTAACATAAAAGTTTTCCCAAAGTTGACCTTATTTCAGTGGACTCATTAAATTATCAGTCATTTCCTTCGGATAAGTCGAGCTGATAAAAAAATTATCAATGTCGCTTCAGTCTTTCCATCACAGCACCGCGCATTGCTTTTTGTACTTGATCTTTGTCCTGCGTGGCGTCTATAGTCACCCAGCGCTCAGGTTCCTCCCTCGCCAGTTCCAGATAACCCTGGCGGACTCGCTCATGAAATGCCTCAGCATAAGCATCCAGCCTATTCCATTCCGCGCCGTTATCCAATTTTCGCTCCAAGCCATCCCTGACAGGAACGTCCAATAGTAATGTCAGATCCGGCTTCAACCCACCGGTCGCGAAATCAAGCAGATACCGCAGGGTGTCCAGGTCGGTCTTATGTCCATAACCCTGATATGCCAGCGTGGAATCGCCAAAACGGTCGCAAAGCACGACCTTCCCTGCTTCCAATGCCGGTCGGATCTTCCCTTCCACGTGTTGAGCACGGGCTGCCAAGAAAAGCAGGATCTCCGTGCGGGGGACAATGGAGACATTCTTCAGGTTCATCAAGACTTCCCGGATCTGGTCACCGACGGCAGTCCCGCCGGGTTCGCGGGTCACGATCACCTCAAAACCTTCCTGGCGGAGGTACTCTGCCAGGGCAGGTAATTGGGACGATTTCCCGCTGCCTTCCGGACCTTCCAAAGTGATGAACATGCTCAGTCCCTAAATATCCTTACATGACGGTTGGGTTCTTTGCCATAAGAATGGGAGACCAGCTCAGCCTGGCGTGCCATTTCATGCTGCAAGCGGCGAATGGTCGACGAAGCAGGCTGCAGGTCCACCCACCGCTCCCCATTAAGAACAGCCTGGATGGCAGCCTGGGTCTGGTCAACGACCTCACCCTCCTGGCCGGGTTTCCCTGAACCATTGGAAAGATTGAATAAATCCACCAGGAATTGTTCCATTTGCTGGCTGGTATTGGAACGCAGCACAAATATGGGCAACCCTCGCTGTTCCGCTTCCGTCACAGGTTGCTGGCGTTCGCGATAATAGCGGCGTAGTGTCAGCAACGTATCGGCGTCCTTCAAATTGCGTACGATCTTAGCTGGTACATTCAGTTGCTTGACAGCCTGGAGCAGGCGATTACGTGCTACACCATAAGGATAAATATCGATTGGTTTGAGTGCCTGCCGCTCCTCTTCCACCATCATCTCCAGCGATTCTTCCAATGTGTCCATCGGGCGGCTGCCTTTTTGTTGGCGTTGATTGCCGGTCGAACGTGTAAAAGGTGCCGTATCATTCTTGCTTGTCCGTTTTAAAGCCTGAGCGGCTGTGCTGAGCGCAGGCGCAGATGGCTTTTGAATGTGGATCTTATTCTCATCATCCCGGTAACGGATCTCCGGTGGTAGCGGATAACCGCGCAAGAGCGCGTCCACCGCTGCCGAGACATCACTTTGCACCGCAATGCGATTCCGGTCCTGAATCTCAACCAGTACATCAAAGGTAGGGGGTGCCCTGCGTTCCAGCACCGTCTTTTGCGTGCCCCGCCGCCGGGCTTCGTCATCCGAAAGCGTTACCGACTCAATCCCACCAATCAGGTCGGACAGCGTAGGATTGAGCAGCAGGTTCTCCAGAGTGTTGCCATGAGCGGTGCCAATTAACTGCACCCCACGCTCTGCAATCGTGCGGGCAGCCATCGCTTCCAGTTCCCGACCGATCTCATCAATCACGATCACCTCGGGGTTATGGTTCTCCACTGCTTCAATCATGACTTCATGCTGAAGCGAAGGTTGCGCCACCTGCATGCGCCGGGCAGCACCAATAGCGGGATGGGGGACGTCCCCATCACCGCCGATCTCATTGCTGGTATCCACGATGATCACCCTGGCAGTATCCGCCAGGATCCGAGCAGATTCCCGCAAAATGGTGGTCTTACCAACGCCTGGGCGACCCAGGATCAGGATACTGGATCCTGATTCGATCAGGTCCTGGATAATATCACTCGTTCCATAGACTGCCCTGCCAATGCGGCAGGTCAGCCCAACCACTTCTTTATGCCGGTTACGGATGGCGGAGATCCGGTGCAGCGTTCGTTCAATACCGGCGCGATTATCCGCGTCAAAATCGCTGATCGGCTCTATGATTGACGCAATATCTTCATAAGTGATCTCTTTGTCGCTCAGCACCGCTTCGTGGTGGACAAACCGGGCTTTAGGCAGTCTCCCCAGGTCCATAACTATTTCTAATAAATTATCGCTATCGTCCAACTCGCGCACTTTTTCAGAGATGTGCAGCGGCAGGACTTCCAGCAGTAAATCCAGATCGTCAGTTATTTTTTGATGTTTTAACATAAATTTCTTCAATTTCTAGTTCCCAAAAAAATTACTCGTAAAAATCAGTGTAGAAACGTAATTACCAATTGTATCCGATTTTTATTAGTATTCCCTTTGAACGACCTCGGACAAGACTAAAAAATGGTCAACTCCCATTGTTTTTGATGGGAGTGATGGGAAAGGTGGGTTCGGTGTTGCCATTTTCAAGGGCTTTGAATGCCACACTTACACTCACCCTTTGACGGATCGCCAAATGCTTGACCATTAACACTTGTTCGAGGCTCCGCTCTTCCGATAAGCTCTCCAGCGCGCTTTCGATCCAGGGTTGGTAAGACCGGACTGCGACATATACCGGTCTCCCGTTCAAATCGGGTAAATCAGCGATCATTTGGACCATCAGTTCGGAAATATCCACCCCAGATTGAGGATGGACAAAGGGCATCACCCAAACCCCTACCGGCCCACAGACCAGATCAGCGAAGGCTTGCAATTCTCCTGAACGATCGTAGTACACCAGACCCAGCATTTCCAACCGTGTCAATGGTTCAACCGGTTGGATCAACGGCGGCACCAGCGCCATATACAAACAGCGCATGGCATAAATATCATCACTGGTCCAGATCCGCCAATGGTCTTCCAGGTTCGTCTGGATCTCACCCGTTCCCACAAACTTAAACAGCCGTTGCTTAGCTAAGACGGAGAAACCCGCCCTCCGAAACTGGGAGAATCCATCCGAGTCAGGTGAGATTTCTGCCAGTACCTGTTTGGCACCCCACTGCCCGGCTTCTTTGATCAACCCTTCCAATAACAGGATCAGATCGCCTTTATCACTTCCCTCGGGAGAAAGCAAATAATTAATCTGCGCTCCGGGCAACTTGGGTGATTGTCGGATCTGTCCCACAAACGATCGTTCCCCCACGGCTGTTTCATAAATACCTGTGAAAACATGTTCCGCCGGGCGGATTGATGCTAATAAGCTGGTCCAAGAGAGAGGGGCACCACGTGTCAGAGCCAGGACATTGTCAAGGCTTTGAAGTTGGCGGCGGTGACGAAAGATGTAAGGCCAATCATGCCAGAAGATCGGACGGATGGTTATGTCGCTAACTCCACAAAATATTGGTGGAAACGGGTATCCGTGGTCAGTTCCGGATGGAAGGAAGTCGCCAGCAGGTTATCCTGTTGAGCGGCAACGATTCGCCCGTCCGGCAGCACCAACAGCGTTTTCGCCTCACCATAGACGGATTTAATGATCGGGGCACGGATGAAGACGGCGTGGTAAGGTTGATCCTCACCGTTTTCGAGAAAGGGCGCTCTCAGGTCAATCTCAAAACTATCCACCTGGCGGCCAAAGGCATTGCGTTCCACCTGAATATCCATCAGGTTCAAAAGGGGTTGATCGCGCTGGGCGTCCTTCGAAAGGAAGATCGCCCCGGCACAGGTGCCCCAAATGGCGTGCTCCCTGGCAAACGCACGGATGGGTTCAATCAGCTTGAACGCCAGCGCCAGCTTACCAATGGTGGTCGATTCGCCACCGGGGATGATCAAACCATTCAAACCTTCCAATTGTTCCGGTAGTTTGATCAACCGGGGAGTCACGCCCAGAGATTGAAGAATAGTGTAATGCTCAATGAAATCGCCCTGCAAAGCGAGAACGCCAATTTCCATGCGAATGTCTTACCAGCCGCGGGAGGCGATCAGTTCCGCTTCCGGGATGTCGGAAATCTGGCGGCCGACCATCGGTTCGCCTAAATTGCGGCTGACTTCTGCCAGAATTTCGGGGGCGTTAAAATGGGCCGTCGCTTTGACAATTGCGTTAGCGCGTTTGGCAGGGTCACCGGATTTGAAGATACCGGAGCCGACAAAGACACCATCCACACCCAACTGCATCATCAGACCGGCATCCGCCGGTGTGGCAATACCGCCAGCTGCGAAGTTGACGACCGGTAAGCGTCCCAATTCGCGCGTTTCTTTTACAAGTTCATAAGGCGCACCGATTTCCTTGGCAAAGGACATCAGTTCTTCTTCCGGCATATTCTGCAGTTTGCGGATCTCCCCCAGAACGCTGCGGGCATGGCGCACGGCTTCGACAACATCGCCGGTGCCAGCTTCACCCTTGGTGCGGATCATCGCTGCGCCTTCGCCGATCCGGCGCAGGGCTTCACCCAGATTTCGGCAACCGCATACAAAGGGCACTTTGAAACCGTGCTTATTGATATGATTGGCTTCGTCAGCCGGAGTCAGGACCTCGGATTCGTCAATGTAATCAACACCGAGGGCTTCCAGTATTTGAGCTTCCACAAAGTGACCGATCCGGCACTTTGCCATCACGGGGATAGAAACTGTGTCCATGATCTGTAAAATCAGTTCAGGGTCGCTCATGCGGGCGACACCACCATCAGCGCGAATATCAGCCGGGACGCGCTCCAGAGCCATAACTGCCACGGCGCCTGCGTCCTCAGCGATCTTGGCGTGATCGGGCGTGACCACATCCATGATCACACCACCTTTTAACATTTGTGCCAGCCCCTTTTTAACTTTGAATGTTGCGACCTGCTGTTCCATAGTACCTCCAATGAATTTATTGCACAGGGATTCTACCACGCGGGACAGGAACGGACAACAAAGAATGCCACTTCTTTAATAAGAGAAGTGGCTCTTTTATCAAATTGAAATCAGAATTTATATATCGTCAATATAGCGAGTGTCCTCAAGCTTATCCTTCTCAACGGTCTTAATTTTTGACATCTCGCCATCAGCGTCCAACTCTTCTCTTTCAACGGCTTCAGCCGCCTGCAAAGCCGCCGGAGTGGCTCGGGTGGTCATCACCCATTTACCGCAATTCTCACAGCGGTCCAGCCTGCCCACCAGCAGGTTCATGCCCCAGATATGCCGGGGAAAGGAACGACTACACTTCGGGCAGATCGTCCCGCCCAGCAAACCGTAGTTACGGGGTTCACCCGGTTGGCGCAGAGGTTTGTTTTTCCTTTTAATAACCAATGCCTGGACAATGCCAACAATCAGCAGGGTAACCACAATCGCACCTACGCTGCCAACCAGGATTATCTTGATCTGCTCACTCTCCTCCCCGGAACTGATAAAGTTGTACTGGACAACCGGTGTGGTCTGCATAGTTCCGTCCTGACGTTCGACTTCCGCCCACAGACGGTGGGCACCGATCCCATAATCGTCCGTATGGAACTGATAGCTGAAGGAAGCTTCCTGATCCGTAGTCATCGTCTCGCCGTCGATCAGAAAAGTCACGCTTTTTACCGGCGTTTCATCTCCCACCAGGCTGATGGTGAATGTTCCGCGGATTTTACCGCCCCAGGCATAGCCAAAATTCTTCCGCACATGAACGGCATACTCGCTCTCCTGACCATGAACGGGCGCAGCCAGGCTAAAGAAAATAAAAACCAACAATATTGAACTAAATAGAAGCTTCTTTTTCATATCTTTTTCCAATTATTTCCAACGAGTCAGGATCTTTTCACGCTGGAAGATCGTCGCACCCAGGTAGATCATGCCGATATCCACGAGGATCATACCGCCGATAAAACTCAGCATCACCAACAAATTGATCACGATCATCCCGGCCAGTTGGGCAAAAATCAAGCCCAGAATCGGGACCACGAGCAGAACTGAAATCTGCTCCGCCACCCGGGGGTCATTCACCCTTGAGGAGATGTAGATCGCGAAATTGACCGCTGCAATTGCCATCAGGGGACCTGCCACAAGGATAGCCAACAACCAGGTCGGCCCAGCGATATACCCTATCACAACCTGGCTGACGCCGATCAATGGTAATGCCAATAGAAATACACCAAAGGACACCCAGCCAACGATGATCGCCGGCAATGCAGCTGCCAGACTCTTCCCGGCTAACAATTCAAAAGTGGTCACGGGAGTCGCCAGCAGTGGTTCCAAACTATGGGTCGCTTTCTCTCCCACAATACTATACGCTGCAATAGTGACCGGGATGATGACAGGCAGCATCATGAACATCAACAGGAATTGGTTGACCACGTAGATTTGCATGCATTCACCACCGGTCATATCCCCTGTACAAACTGAGAGGAATTCCACCGGTACATCTGCGGTGCTGGCTGCAGCCATCTCGTCCATACCCTGCCCAGTGAAGTACAACATCGCCAATGGCAATATGGTGAAGATCAGGGGCATAAAGATCATGGTGAACAGGACCATCCGGTTCTTGAAGACCTCTGCCCATTCTTTGTCGATAATCGTCTTGATGTGTTTCATGCTCCCGCCTCTGCTTCCTGATTCTCCTGCATGGTCTGGATGTAGATCTCTTCTAAAGAGTGGCGCAACTCACCGACGAACAGGATATCCGCGCCTGAATCCACCAGCAGGCGGATGATCTCCGGGTTCATCCGCTCAGGATCATCCATCGCTACCACCAGTTTTTGGCCCACACACTCGATATCTTGAATACCCGGCAGCGCCCGGATGGGATCCAGCCAGGCAGGGTTCAGCTCACGTAAATGAAACACCACCTTCCGACCGTAAAGTTTCTTCCTCAGGTTCTCTGGCGTATCGATCTCAATCAAATGGGATTTAAAAATCCCGATCCGGTCACACAATCGGTCTGCCTCATTGAGGTTGTGCGTGCACAAGAAAATCGTGCGTCCTTGCCCCCGCAACTGCTCGATGAAAGCTCTCACCAGCCGCGCAGCTTCGGGGTCCAACCCGCTGGTGGGTTCATCCAGAAATAGCACTTTTGGCTCGTGCAGCAAAGCCCGAGCAATTGCCAGCTTCTGGCGCATACCTTTTGAAAAACTTCCAGCAGGGTCATCCCGCCTTGACCAAAGCCCCAGCATGTGCAAGTATTTCCCCACCTGTCCATCCACATCCCCAACATCATAGAGGTTGGCATAGATTGTCAGGTTCTTTCTCGCGCTGAGTCGTTCATACAAACCCGGACTTTCCGTCAGGACCCCGACAGAACGACGAATTTCCTGGTCATCCACCCCCACCTGAAACCTGTTGACCCAGGCGGAACCGGAGGTCGGACCTATCAGGCTGGTCAGCATGCGGACCGTGGTGGTCTTGCCAGCGCCATTAGGCCCTAAAAAGCCGAATACCTCTCCCTCCGGCACAGACAGCGTCAGGTCCTGCACAGCAAGGATATCCGCACCTTTTTTTATCTCAAATATTTTTGTAAGTCCTTTTGATTCAATCATCTTCTTTTCCAAACAATGAATTCCAAACCAGGAAGCATTCCATCCTGATTCAGACAAATGATAACCAGTATGCGGCAACGCCAAAGGCGACCGCCACGTTGAGCGAAGCTTTATTGCCAGCCATAGGTAACGCCAGCACTTCATCGCACAGGTCGATCAGACCCGGGTCAATGCCCGCACGCTCGTTCCCCACCACCAGCACAATCGGACGTTCATCCGGCGGTTCGCCGCGAAACCGGTAGATTGGGGTTGCTTGGGGCATGCACTCCAACGCCAGCAGGCGATAACCCTTATCACGCAGGACATACGCCAGGCTGAGGGCGTTCCGGTGATGCGACCAGAGGAGGTCTTCTTCCGCGCCCAACCCGGTCTTCGCAAGGGCAAGATTTTCCGTCGGGGTGGGTGTAAAACCACAGAGATAGAGGTGCCGGACGCCGACCCCCTCCGCTGTGCGGAAGATGGCACCTACATTATAAGCGCTGCGGATATTATCCAGAAGCCCAAAGAGCGTCCGCACAGATGATCCTCCATCTTGGGAGCATTCAGGGTTTTGGTAAGGTTCAATGACTCGCTCCATCGGCGCGCCGCATCGCGGGCAAAATTCCCCGCGATGTATTTCAGGATCAATCGGCATCCGTAAACCGCACGCCGGATCGGTGCACTGGCGAACCTCAAAGACTGCCAACGTATTACTCCATTAGACTCAGAAAAGAGCGACCTGCAGCAATTCTATTTTATCGTTGAAATCGAAAATTATCCGTCTTCGCCATTAGTTGCCGCCCAGGTGCCCATTAACGCGCCAAACGCCTGGGTGAGGGGGGCACCCAGACGTTCGACAATTACAAATATAGCATAATCCGCCAATCTTGGCAAGGGCTTTTGAGTATGTTTTTGAGTATGAAATTTATTAGAACACGAAGAGGGAAATGAAACAGCTTATTTATTTTCCGCTGCAATCAACCGGCTCTTAGCCATGTGGGAGATTAGCGCCTGGGTGGAAAACTCCCGGTTTTGAGTATCGACCAGGTAGCCCGGCGCCCAGTAATCACCTGCTCGATTTTCTGTCTTCAGGTTTGGGAATACCCGGAAGATCCGGACTGAGGTCTGCCGGCGAACGATCTGGAGCATTTCCCGGATGAGAATCTCGGGGAAGTCGCGCAGCGTCCATTTGAGGTAATCCGGTCGGACGGACAGGAAATCCAGTTGCCAGCCATAGGTTTCGCAAGTGGCAGGGAGCCAACACCGGAGCCGGTGAGACAGTTCGCCCAACAAATAGTGCCGGTCCACTCGGGGGACCAGGTAGAAGGTGACATCGGATACGTCCTCTTCCCACTCATTTTCTGTCGATTTCAGTAAATTGGGGGTCGTATCTTCCTGCGCTTGTTGCACGACTCGATTAAACCCAGGCTCCGTCCCCGTTGGCAAGCAATGCCCATCATCAACGGCGACCCCGCCGTCCCTAAATTCATAATCGTCCTGGAAAATACTCACAAGGTCCTGCTCATGATGAGAGAATTCCTGCAAAGGTTGCCAGTCCGAGTCGGAGAGTGGCTTTGCATTTTCACCCGAATCCTGCGCCATTGGTTCCGATTCTGCAGAAAGATTGGGGGCAAATTCATCCTGCCCCAGCGGGTCAATGTGCTGCCAGGGCGCCTCAACACCATCGAGGTTAACATCCGGCATGTTTGGATCCGGAGCGATCCACCCCGATGGATCACCGGGAGGCGCGTGATGGATAGGCGTCTGCTGGTCGGTATTTGGCGGAAGACGATTCACGTCTCCGGGTTGGGGTCGGGCTTCATCGGGCACAGGTGGTTCCTCTAACTGGTCGATCGCATAAGTTATTTCCGTTTGCCAGACTCCTGAAGAAGGTATTGCTTTCTCCTCTGGATCAGGTTCGGGGTGGTGCTTAAGGATAAATTGCAAGGATCGTTCCAAAGGCTCATCATCCTCAGATGGAGTCTGGAACTTACCGAGGATCGCCCGCATAAAATTCGTCATATCCTGACGGAGACGGATCAGCGGCGTCTGGAGGGGAAAGACCAAACCGAGAATGTTTTCACCCTCTGACAGGAACTTCGCAAACAGGAAATAAAATTGGCTGCCAATGGAAAAACCAACCGTTCGATTCAAGTCCCGGTGTGCAGGATCATGCCAATGGCGCCGCATCGCTGCAGCAACCGCTTGAAACCCAGAGGGCGAGAGAGCCCCCACAGCCGCGCGGACCGATTCACCCTCCAGCAAGACCGCTGCCGTGGCGCTGGCAGTTGTCAGGAGTTGTTCTAATTCCTGTTGGTTGATGCGAATGACTCTTCGGGACATTGTTAATCAATTCCGAAATTTGATCCTCAAACTGACGTTGATTAATTATACAGGAATATCATTTCAATTAAATAGGAAACAAAAACAGGGTCACATTCGGTATAATGGAATTATCCACTGTGACCATCTTTGTGGACTTTGCATCTGAATTAAAAATCAAAAAGAAAGAGAGCCCATGTGATGAAAGAATACGATGTTGTTGTGATCGGCGCCGGTCCTGGCGGGTATGTTGCCGCCATCCGCAGCGCCCAACTCGGATTAAAAACCGCCATTGTGGAGAAACGTTTCCTGGGCGGTGTTTGTTTGAACATCGGCTGCATCCCGTCTAAAGCCCTGCTGAAAAACGCGGATGTCGCCTATACCCTGCGGAAACACGGCAAAGAGTTTGGCTTCAGCTTCGAGAACCTCAAGCTGGATTACAGCGTCGCCTATGGCCGCAGCCGCAAGGTGTCCGAGCGGCTGGTACGAGGCGTCGGTTTCCTGATGAAGAAGAACAAGATCGACGTTCACATGGGCGCGGCGAAACTGACCGCCAAAGACACAGTGGAAGTGACTCCTGATGTGGGCGACCCAGAAATGTTGAAGGCGAAGAACATCATCCTCGCCACCGGAGCGCACACTTTCACCATCCCCGGTGTGGAACTGGACGGCGAGAAGGTCGTGGATTACGAAACTGCCATCCTGCGGGACACGCTCCCCAAATCAGCCGTGATCATCGGCGGCGGCGCGATCGGCGTGGAATTCGCCACCATCTGGAACGCCTACGGCGTGGATGTGACCATCATCGAGATGCTCGATCACCTCCTCCCTTTGGAAGATGCCACCGTGGGCAAGGAGATTGAGAAAGCCTATCAGAAACGCGGGATCAAGGTGATGACGAAGTCCAAGGTGCAAGGCGTGAAAGCGACGAAGACTGGCACCAATGTCACCGTCAAAACCGAAGAGACCGAGGAAACCATTGAAGCGGACCTGACTCTGGTCGCCATTGGCTTCCGACCAAACACAGAGGGGCTGGGGCTGGAAGACGCCGGGGTGAAGCTGACCGAACGCGGCCACATTGAGATCGACGAGCGGATGGCGACGAACGTGGACGGCATCTGGGCGATCGGTGATGTGACCGGCAAACTGCTCCTTGCACACGTAGCTCAAGCCATGGGCGTGGTCGCCGCTGAGAACATCGCCGGCGTGGAGACGGTCACCCTGGATTATGACATGATGCCCCGCGCCACCTACTGCCACCCGCAGACGGCCTCCTTCGGCTATACCGAAGCGCAGGCGAAAGAGAAGGGTTATGACGTATCTGTAGGCGAATTCCCCTTCCTGGCGAATGGCAAGGCACTCGGTTTGGGTGATTACCAGGGGTTCGTCAAGGTCATCAGCGACAAGAAGTATGGCGAGATTCTCGGTGCGCAAATGGTCGGACCGGATGTCTCCGAACTGCTGCCGGAGCTGACCCTGGCACAGCGCTTCGAGCTGACCACGCGCGAGATCGCCCGCAACGTGCATGCCCATCCCACCTTGAGCGAGGCGCTGATGGAAGCGGCGAAAGCTGCTGAAGGCGAAGCCATTCACATTTAGGCAAAATCTTTGTAAAATAGAAATAACAGGCGGACCTGAATCCCCCTTAAACGGACTCCCGTGAATATCACGGGAGTCCGTTTCTTACCTTGTGTGGATTGATGGGTGGGTCAGTGACCCACCCTAAAATTTGTCATTGCGACGAAGCCGAAGGCGAAGGAAGCAATCTAAGATCCTCTTTTCATGCTGACTTATCCAAAATTGGAGATTACGCATGAACAGAAAATCCCAGATCGCCACGTCGCACCCTGTGGGTGCTCCTCGCGATGACAAATTTTCTATCTTTGCGAGTCCCCGTCAGGTGACGAAGCAATCTCAAAATTTCTATAGTCATTTATCTGCAATTAACCAAACCGAATTGGGTGATCAATGGTTTTTCTGAGCACAATCCGTCATTACTTCTTTTACAGCCTCCGCAGATCCAATTACATCAGGGTAAAACATCCCATGCCAAATGTTCAAATTATTTCTCAAAATCTGACGTAATTTAAATTTATCTTCTTTTCTAATTCTATAAACTTTATGGAATTCAGATTCATTCAACAGGTTCATAATAGCTAGAGAATGGTCAATATTAAATTGTGATGCAAACGTAAATAACCCTTCTTGGCTACGAATTCTATTAAATCCATAATCTTTATTAATAAATTGGCAAACGAACCATTCTTTATCTCGATAATCTTCCTCGAACGCAGGTCTCAATGTATGCACGAATTTCCCTCCTTCTATCATCTCAGGAAATTTCTCCCATTGTTCTGATCCCTTTTGCTCATAGCGATCATATTCAAATCCCCAAATGAACCCATCATATTTATCATTTTCACAAACCGCAAAATAAGCAGCAATGTACGGAGAAAAAGACCAATCCAATAGTCGGGTAGGAGCTCCATAATGTTGCATTAACATCAAAGTTGTAATATCCTCCCGTAATAATTCATTGTCTTCTTCAATTGCCAATTGTTTATACGTTGAACGAAATAATTCTATGCTTTGCCGTTCTAAGCGAATTTTCTCTTTCCTATCCAAATTTTCAAGAAGAAGTCTATCAATTGAAGAGATAAGAGGTTTTTTATGTTCTCTAGAAACGCCTCTAAATACCCACTTTTTCTTCTTAGTTCGGAGTTCTATGAGTTTGGATAGTACCTCATCTATTGAATTTAGTTTTTCTTCTATCCAATCACTATTCATTGTGAACTCTCCCATAAAATATTAGAAAAATTATAGTCAAATCATCTTCATAGAGACGGTATGCTGTAGTGTAGTGCACCGTCTCTACGGTAATAGTTTGTAGATCACGCGCCGCATAGCTCATGTGACAAGAACCCACAAACCTAAATCACCGTCACCTGCGACCCCCTAGGTGTTTTTTCCACCTCGATCCGGGTAGGGAAGACATCCTTAAGCTCTTCCAGGTGGGTGATGACCAGGATCTTCTCAAAGTCGTCCCTCACCATGTTGATCGCTTCCACCAGCCGCTGCCGCCCCTGGACATCCTGGCTGCCGAAGCCCTCGTCAATCACCAGGGTTTGTAACCGGGCGCCTGCCCGCCGGGCGAGTACCTTCGAAAGCGCCAGCCGGATCGAGAAGTTGACCCGGAACGCCTCCCCGCCGGAGAACATTTCATAATCCCGCTCACCCACGCTATCACTGATGACCATATCCAGGGTTTCCTTCAGGTCATCTCGCTTCTGGTCCTTAAATTCCCGCTGGGTCACAAAGCTAAAGGACATGCGCCCATTGGTCAGCCGCGAAAGCAGCTCATTGGTGGTCTCTTCGATCTCGGGCAGTGCCTGCTCGATCAATAGCGCCGGGACGCCGTCCTTACCAAAAGCGCGTTCGAGTTGTTTCAGATCCGCAATGCGCTGGGTCATGGTCTCGCGTTCTTCCGCCAACCCCGCCTTGCGCTCCTTCAGGGTATCCAGCACAGCCACTTTCTGCTTCGCCGCGCCTACCTCCAGCCGCAAGCGGTTTTCCCGCTCCTGCATATCATGCAGGTTCGTTTCCGCCTCGGTTATATCCGGCAGGTCAGCTTCAGCAGCGGCGAACTTTACCACAGCATCATCATGAGCTTTGGTGAGGTCTGTGAGTTCGGTTTCCTGTTCCGTGAATTGTGCTTCCAAGCCGCTGATCTCACGCTCAATCGGCGCCAGTGCCGCGCGGGCTTTTTCCAGCGTGCGCAGATCCGCTTCAGCTTCGCGGCCAGCTTGTTCCGCCTGGCGTAATTTTTCATGCGCTTCCAGGTCATACCCCAGTTCTTCCAGTTCAACGTCAATTTCCTGCAGGCGTTCCCGGGCAGCCTCAGCAAAGGCTTCCTCAGTCAGCACAGTGGTGATCTCTGCCAGCCGGGGTGCACCTATCTCAGCCCACACTTTTCCCTGCTCCCGGAGCGTCTCGAGCTGGTGCTCTCGCTGGTCCGCCTGGCGGGTAGCTTCCCGCAGTTCCGCTTCCACACCCTTCAGATCTGCGAATTGCGAACCCATTTTCTGCAGTTTGGATTCAAAATTCTCCAGCAGCTCCTTGTTTTCTCGAAACCGGTCACCCAGCGCGGTACCTTTTTCGGACAGCGACTCAATCAATGCCCCCCGCTCATCTGCAGTCAGGGGCTGACCGCACAGCGGGCATTCCACGCCTTCAGCGACCTCAAGCTGGTCAATGCGGGTTTTAAGCTCTTCCATTTCCTGCCGGAGGCGTGGGTTCTCCGCCTTGGCTTCCGCCTGGTCTGCCTGTAATTGGCGGATTTCGGCTTCCAATTTTTCGCGTTGTTCCAATTGCGATTTGGTCGCTCCGATCTTCCCCCGGGCAGCCTTCAACCGCTCTTCCAAACCTGCTGCTCCGGAGAGAGCTTTCTCAAGGGCAGCATTCTGCTCCTCCAGCCCCTGTTTTTCCTGCCTCAGCCGGGCTTCCTCCGCCTGGATGATCCCCAGGGGTTCGTGGCGCAGGGCTTCATGCTTGCGGAACTGCTCTGCCACTTCTTCAATGGCTTCCAGTTCTTGCCGGGTCGCTTGCCAATCCTGATAGGCTTTTTCGATGGCGTTGGCTTTCGCCAGGGTCCCATCATAACCTGCTTTCTCCTCCCGGCGCGCTTCCAGCGTTTCCAGGATGCGGTCCCGGTTGCGGGTGGCATTCTCGAGCTGGGTGCGCATCGTTGCCAGCATTTTGCGCTGTTCTTCCAGCGCGGTCTTCAGCCGGCGGACGTTCTCCAAGATCTCAGCGCGCTCTTCCCGCTGCTTCGCCAGTTCTGCCAGGCGTTCCTGTCTCTCTGCCAAATGTTCCTTACGTTGGGGTTCCTCGTCCAGTTCGGTCTGGATCTCGCTCAAACGACCATCCAGTTCCTTGACGGCTTTCTCTTGTCCACGCCGGCGCTGGCTAGCAGCCTCGCGGTAGGTCTCCCAAATTTCCAGCCCAAGGATATTGCTCAGGATTTGCTTGCGCTCACCGGGTCGCGCGGTGGCGAACTGATCCGCCTTACCCTGCAGAAAGAACGAGGCATTGATGAAGGTGTCATAATCCATCCGCAAGGTGCCTGCAATCTTCTGGTCGGTCTCCCGCAGGGTGCGCTCGGTGAGGGGTTTCCAGCGGTCGTCCTGATCCGGCACCTGGGAGCGGATGAAAAATTCCACCAACGATGTCTTGCCACGCGGGTTGGTGCGTTGGATGCGGTAACGGTTGCCCTCGTAGTCAAAGTCCAGGGTGACCTCAGCCGCTTTCACGGAGGGGTGCGAATTGATCACCGATTCATCATGTTTGCGAGCCTTGCCAAACAGCGCCCAGGTGATCGCGTCCAGCAGGGAAGACTTCCCCGCGCCGTTCGGTCCGGAGATGCACGCCAGGCTAAAGCCGGTAAAGTCCAGTTTCACAGGATCGCGATAGGAGAGGAAACCTTGAATTTTTAGTTTGATAGGGATCATCTTAGAAACCTAATTCATCCAGGATGTCGTCATTGCTTCGGTTCGTTTTTTTTGCCAACAATTCACCCCAAAAATCTTCGTCATAACGGCGGGAATGCACCAGGATCGGCATCGGCACGCCCCAACCCAGCATCAGCACCTCCTCCTTCGGCTGGAGCCGGGCGAGCATCCCGCGCAAGGCTTCCCTCCCCGCCAGGCCGGTTAGCACTGCCTGGATATCGTCGGAATCGCCCAGCCAGCCGGTGATCCGCGTCCCCAACTGGGACATGACCTCATCGTAAATCTGGGAAGGGCGCTGATCGATGATCAGCAGGGTGACATAGTATTTGCGCATCTCCCGGGCGATGGTGCTGAAGGTCGTCTGGGATGCCATCTCGCGGTTGAGTAGCTTGTGCGCTTCCTCCACCACGATCACCAACGGTCTGGGTTCACCCGCCCCCTGGTGCCCGCTGCGGAAGTTGTTGGTGCGATCTTCCCACACATCGCGGATACGCCGGGTGAGCAGGTTAGAGACGAAGAGGTAGTCCAGGTCAGTTTCGTGTTTGCCAAAGGAGAGCACCACATGCTGACCGTTATCCAGATTATCAATCATCTGCTGGAGGGCATTGCTCGCCGGTTCTTCCACGATGTAGGTGGCGTTGAACAGACGGCGCAACTTTGAATGCAGGGCTTCTGCCGCGCCGGGGTGCACCCCAACGCCCTCCGCCCAGGCAGCCACGCTGTCCGGAGCAGGATAACGTTTCCCTTCTTCATCAACATTATACGCGTTGACCCGCATGTGTTTGAATTCATGGAACCATTTGTCATGCCCAAAGCTGGCGCGCAGGGCTTCCAATGTAGTGGGGGTTGTCTCCCGCAGGTTCAGCTCCTGCGACAGCATCAGCACGTCCTCCGGTTTGATATCCGCTTCGGCGATCTCCAGGGTGTAATCGGGGGTCTTGCCGCGGATGGTCGCACCCCGCCCTAGCCCAACCATGCGCACTTTGGCGGGGAACTTCCCCTTCAAGCCCGGTACACGCAAGCCGGTGTCGGAAGCGGTGTCATCGGGACCGTATTCATTGTGCATGTCAAAGATCAGCACGGCAGTCTTATCACGCTTGATCAGCCCGGCGAGAATCACGCGGGTCAGGAAGGACTTGCCGGTGCCGGTGGCGCCAAAGATGCCAGCCGAACGCTGGACGAGTTTATCCAGGTTCACGCATACCGGGTGGCTTTGTTCCAGCGTATTACCGATGCGGAAGAAGGCGCCCTTACCTTCTTGGCCGAAGATCTCGGCGATATCCCCAGCCCGCGCCAGCCGGACTTCGGCGTGGTGCTGCGGCACAGTCTTAACCGGTTCCGGGTGGATCTTTTCCTCGAGCACCTGCTGGAACCAAACCTCATAGCCCGGGTCATTGATGTCGGGCCCTTGTTCCATCATCAAGGTGGTCAGGATCTCCAGATTGGTATACAGCGTCTGCTCGTGGAGGAGGCCGGCCAGCTGCGGGGGCAAACGGGTTTCGGTCTGCTCATCGGCAAAGCGCGGGTCAGTGGCGCCCAGCTGCAAATCGGTGACCAGACCATAGAACAGCCAGCCGCCGCTCTCCACCACCACGAAAGCGCCTTCCTGAACAGACTGCGCCGGGACGGTCAGCCGCACTTGCAGGTTGGCTTTCAGCCCGCCACCAACGATGTAACCGATTTGACCTTGTTGACTTTGTGAAGTATCCTCGTTTTGATTGCTCATGTCCCTCGCCATTCATTCCGGATGAAGTAAAAAGTATTAAAAGAGGTCGCTTAAATCTCGCTGGCGGCACTGAGGATGTTAATCAGCCGCTGGTAGTCATCCCGCATCAGCGTGATCAGCTCCTGCACAGCCTGCTCATACCAGTCACTATGACCTGCTTCCATCTGTGCAGTGCGCGCTTCCATCAGGTGCGCGGCAAGGAGCTCCTCAACCGGCTTATCCTGGTCGCGCAGGATGTGTCGGAAATAGCCAAAGCGACCTGCACCGGTAAACCGTACTACCTCTTCCGACGTACACAGGTAGATCGCGTCCAGGCTCAATGGCGGGCGTGGTGGCAATAGATGATAAATCCGCCCATCCTCCTCATATCCCAGTGCCAGCACGGCGATCTCAACCGGGACATTGCGGTTCTGCCGGTTATCCTTCAAGACCTCATCCGGCACTTCCTCAGCGGTGATCAACTGGCGCACCAAACCATCATCATCAATGTGAATGTCATAGATCAGACCGAAAACCTGGTAGCCCTCCTCCAGCGGCACCCGTACGAGCGCGCCGAAGCTGGGCGCGTCCAGTTGGGTCACCCGGCAGCCAACCACAAAACCGGTCGTGCCGGAACGCAATAACCGACCAATCTCAATCCCGCTCATCCCTGGTACCTCGTTTTCGTTGTCGATAAATCTTTGTGATATTGTTTATAAGATTGCTCATCCAATGGTATTCCCCGGCGCTGGAACTCCGCCACGATCATCTCCTCCACATGCTGGTGCTCAGGCATGGTCACGATTGCCACTTCATGCGCACGGTGGAGGATATAGGGATAGGGACGGGTGCCCATGATCCCCGCCTGTTCCATCAGGACTGCCTGGAGGATGCCCATCAAATCCCGGTCACGCGCCACCCAGGCTGGCACTTCAACCCGCGCCAAGTGGGGTTTGCTGGACTGCCCCACGTTCAGGTAAAAGAAATGCAGTCCCAGGTCGCCCCTGAATTTCAGTGCGGTCTGGGAATAAATGGCGAAGACCGCCGAACGGTCGCCCGGGTGTTGTAGCAGGTCGGATAACAAATTGATATCATTGACCCCTGCATACCGCCGATGCTGCTGGTTGTAGGCTTCCAACTCCTCGTCCGAAAGCTGGACCAATTCCAGCAGACGCCCGATCAGGTCGCTGCCGGGTTTATCTACATAGCCCAGGGTCATCAGATCCTGACCTCGTAATTGACCCAATACCTCCAGATAACGGTCCAACGTATTTGAAAATTCCTGCGTTTCTTGCGGTTCCCGGTAAAGCTCCAGGGGCCCGTCCGTCATGGAGATTGCGGGTGGTTGCAGTTCCCCCGCCAGCTCAACCAGCGCCTCACGTTCCCGCAGATCACGTTTGAGAGCGACCATCCCCTCGGAGATCATCCCACCGCCCGGCAGGAAGACCGAATCGTAATCCAAAAGCTGGCTCTGGGTGTGGATCTGGGGCGCTTTCCCCGATCCGCGCACCATTTTAACCACGCCGACATTGATCACACAGAATTCCACCCGGGCATGGCGGCTGGGGTTGATCTGCGACCCGTCAGCTGCCAAAACGGTAAATTGCTCCGGCAGGTCTGGCATCGACACGACCGTATCCAGCGGTTCATCCACCGGTACAGCACAGCGCAACCGGGGAACCACATCCGCCGCCCTGCCGACCCGCGCCTTCAATTCGTCCAGCCGCGTCGCATAAGCGCCGATCAGGTCCGTAACCTCCTGCTGGCGGTTGGCGATCTTTTCTTTTCTGGACCGCGCCTGGGCAGAGAAGTCGCTGAGTTTCTTCTGGATGTCGATCAGGTTAACGGGCATACGTCCCTCGTGGTTGATGGAACATTTGTTTGATTATTGTACAGGCTTCCCAACCTCCGTGCAAGCCCTGCCCTAATTATAACGAGAGTTACAGTGTATGGCGCTCTTAAAACTGGAGCGCACTACTATAATTTGTCATTGCGCTCGTAATGACAAGATTATCATGAATCCCATCAACATTTTTCCGGACGAGTCACCATTCACCATTCACAACTCCCTCGCTTTTGTTGACAGTCCTTCAGACAACGGATATACTTCTATCAGAATAAAAATCAATCAACCTTCGGGGCAGGGTGAGGGTCTGGTGACCCAATTCCCGACCGGTGGTATTCCCCAGAAACTGGGATAGCCCACGAGCATGACACCATGCATGAACCGGTGAAAATCCGGTGCCGGCGGTTACAGTCCGAATGAAAGAAGGTTGCCGCATCCCAGGATGTCAACCCGTGCCCCGAAACCCAACCTCGGGGCATTTTTTATGACGCTCAGAACGCAACCTCAACCCACAAACCACAACAACCACCACTTTTGGAAACGCGTGCTATTGCTGGTCAGTTCACTAGCAGCCGGCGCTTTAATCTGGTTCCTCCTTGCCAGGTTACTGGCATTGCCCGATTTTATCCTGCCGGGGCCCGGACTGGTCTGGCAGCGGTTCCTTCAATCTTTGAGGGACGGACAGCTCCTCCGCCACACTCTAGCCACCCTGCTGGAAGTCCTGGCAGGGCTGTTCCTCGGAGGGCTGACAGCGACCTTCCTCGGCTACCTCCTGGCAAAATCCCCCTCACTGGAAAAATTGATCTCCCCCTATCTCGTCGCCAGCCAATCCATCCCGGTGGTGGCAATCGCCCCACTGCTGGTGATCTGGTTCGGCCCGGGGATCTTTTCCAAGGTCCTGATCTGCAGCCTGATCGTCTTTTTTCCCGTCCTGATCAACACCGTTGTCGGTTTACGGGAAGTCCCGGAGGACCTGCACGACCTGATGCGCTCCCTCAAGGCGAGCCGCTTCCAGACCTTCTGGAAGCTCGAAGTCCCGGCTGCGCTGCCGATCTTCCTGGGAGGGTTGCGGGTAGGCGCCACACTCTCAGTGATCGGCGCGGTCGTGGGTGAGTTCGTCGGCGCCGACCGGGGGTTGGGGTTCCTGATCAATGTTGGCCGCGGCCAATATGACACTGCCCTTGTGTTTGTAGCAGTGATCACCCTGGTCGTGATGGCAATGTCGCTCTACAGTCTGGTCCTGCTGGTTGAAACTCAATTACTTGCCTGGCAATCCTGGCGTCAGGAAATCAAATGACGCTGCGAAATCTTGAAGGGAGATACCATTATGTCTAAAAAATATTACGCTATTGTTGGGGGATTACTAATGTTGTTAACGCTCAGTCTGACTGCCTGTCAGCGAATAGATGTTGGGGAAGCACCCGAGATCATTCCCGTCCGGTTGACGATGGGCTACATCCCAAATATCCAGTTCGCTCCCATCTATGTGGCGATTGAAAAGGGCTACTTCCGGGAAGCTGGGTTCGATCTCACGCTGGAATATGGCAATGAGACTGACGGCGTGGCTTTGGTTGGCGCTGGCGACCAGACCTTTACGATCGCCAGCGGTGAACAGGTATTGCTCGCCCGGGCTCAGGGACTTCCTGTGACCTATGTCGCGGCATGGTATCAGGAGTATCCGGTGGGAATGGTCTCGTTGAGTGACACAGAGATCCGGGCGCCTGAAAATCTGAAAGGTACCACCGTCGGAATTCCCGGGCTCTACGGTGCCAGCTACATCGGATTCCGTGCTCTCCTGGATGCTGCAGGCTTGACTGAAAACGACATCAATTTGCTCTCAATCGGCTTCAACCAGGTTGAAGCACTGGTGACTGAGCAGGTGGATACCGCTGTGATCTACCTTGCCAATGAGCCGGTTGTACTGAGCTCGCAAGGCTATGATGTGGATCTTATCCGCGTGTCGGATTACCTGCAGCTGGTTTCAAATGGCTTGGTCACAAATGAGGAAACGATCATCCAGCAACCAGAGAGGGTTACGGCTTTCATCAACGCGATGCTGAAAGGAATCACCGATACCATTAATGACCCCAGCGAGGCTTATGAAATCAGTAAGAACTACGTTGAAAACCTGGACAAGGCGGATCTGGTTGTCCAGCGTGAGATCCTGGCTGAGTCGATCAAGTTCTGGCAGACAGACCAACCCGGTTACAGCGAACCGGCGGGATGGATCAACATGCAGAAGGTGTTGTTGGATATGGGTCTGCTGAACGAAACTTTGGACCTGGATAAGGCGTTCACCAATGACCTCCTCCCCTAAAGCCGCCCTCACCGTCCAAAACCTGGAAGTCACCTATAGTGACGCCAGCGGTGTCGTGCGCGCCCTCCACAATCTGAGTTTTTCGCTGGAAGCGAGTGAGTTTGTCTCCCTGATCGGTCCTTCCGGCAGCGGCAAGAGTACGCTTTTGCGAGTGCTGGCGGGATTGGTCCCACCCACCCAGGGAGAATTTCATTTCAATAAAGACCATCCGCAAGTGGGTGCCCATCCACAGGTGGGTGCCCATCCGCAGGTTGGGTTGGTGTTCCAAAAGGCGAACCTGATGCCCTGGCGGCGGGTGATGGATAACATTAGCCTCCCACTGGAGTTACAGGATGTTCCCCGGGAACTAGTCAAACAACAAGCCGGTGAATTGATCAAACTGGTTGGTCTGGAAGGGTTCGAGCAAACCTATCCCCGCGATCTCTCCGGTGGGATGGCGCAACGCGTCGCCATTGCCCGATCTCTTATGCAGGACCCAGACGTGCTGTTGTTGGATGAACCCTTCGGCTCACTGGACGCGCTCACCCGTGAGCGGATGGGCGATGAGCTGCTCCACATCTGGCAGGCGCGCCGCAAGACCGTGCTGATGGTGACCCATTCCATCTCCGAGGCGATCTACCTCTCGGACCGGGTGCTGGTGCTTTCCCCCCGTCCGGGTATGATCAGACTCGCGTTACCTGTGGACCTGCCCAGGCCGCGGACGCCCGAGATGCGCTATTCCACCGAATTCGGCGCCCTGGCACAAAGGTTGCGAAAACACCTCAGGGAGGATGATATTCTGGCAAATTAAATTTCAGTAAAAACCTACCCAAACGACCTGGGGGAAAACGCCCCATCCAGCCACTGTCTTTAAGAATGGTGACTCCAAGGGAAGTGAATCAAGGATGTGATGCAGGTATTCCCTTGATCAGCATCCCATTGGCTGCCCAATGAGTTCCCTATTCACTAATAATTCCTGTCAACACTATTCAGGACGGGTCAAGGGTCACTATTCCCCTCTCACCACTCACCATTCACCTTCCCCTTCCATATTATAATTAACCCACCATGAAACTCTCTATTGAAGAAGTCGAACACATCGCTGCTTTGGCGCGGCTGGCATTGACCAACGCGGAAAAGCACCGCTATTCCGAGCAGCTCTCGGACATCCTAGATTGTGCTGCCCGGCTGAATGAACTGGACACCGACCAGATCCCACCGACCGCCAGCGTCCTCGACATGCAGCTCCGGCTGCGCGAGGATGAATCACGCCCGGGATTACCCAGAAATGAAATCCTGAATAACGCTACTGAGACTGAAGACGGGCAATTTAGAGTCCCGCCGGTGTTCGGAGACGAACGTGACTAAATTGACTGATCTCACCGTCCGCGAAGCTCTGGCAGGGCTGCGCAACCATGATTTTTCCAGTCGGGAACTGACCGAAGCCTTCCTGCAACGGATTGACGCGCTGGAACCCCAGATCCATGCCTACCTGACCCTCACACCAGACCGAGCCCTAGCTGATGCTGACATTGCCGACCGGCTGCTGAAAGAAAGCAATCCGGACCTGCCCCCACTCACCGGGCTGCCACTGGCGGTCAAAGACGTCCTCTGTCTGGAGGGGGTACGCTGCACCTGCGGATCGAAGATCCTGGAGAATTTCATTCCCCCCTTCAATGCCACGACCGTCCAGCGCCTGCTCGACGCGGGTGTTATCCCCCTGGGCAAAACCAATACCGATGAATTTGCCATGGGCTCCTCCACGGAGAACTCCGCCTACGGTCCCACCCGCAACCCCTGGAACACAGCACATGTTCCGGGCGGCTCCAGCGGGGGAAGTGCAGCCGCGGTGGCTGCCCGGCTGGCACCCGCCGCTTTCGGCACCGACACCGGCGGCAGCGTCCGGCAGCCCTGTTCGTTCTGTGGCACGACCGGGATCAAGCCCACCTACGGCCGCACCTCCCGCTATGGATTGGTTGCCTACGGTTCCTCGCTGGACACGGTCGGGATGATCGCCCGGAACGTGGCGGATGTCGCCCTGCTGTTCCAGCACATGGCGGGCTTTGATCCGCTGGATGCGACCAGCGTTGAAATGCCCGTGCCGGAATACACCCTGCCCGAATCGGCGGACCTCAACGGACTGCGTGTCGGCGTTCCCGAGGAGTATTTCATTGAAGGTATTCAGCCGGAGGTAGAGCGCGGGGTCCGGGCGGCTATCGCCCAGATGGAGACTCAGGGGGCAACCACCATCCCCGTCAGCCTGCCCCATACTGAGTATGCCCTCCCGGTCTATTACCTGATCGCCCCGGCGGAAGCCTCCGCCAACCTGGCGCGGTATGACGGCATCCGCTTTGGGCCAAGGCTGGGCGAAGGCGAGAACCTGTGGGAGATGTTCACCCAGACCCGCGGGAGGAAATTCGGTCCTGAGGTCAAGCGGCGGATCATGCTCGGCACCTACGCCCTCTCAGCCGGATATTACGAAGCCTATTACGGCAAGGCGCAAAAGGTACGCACGCTGATCAAGCGCGATTTCGACCGCGCTTTTGAGCAGGTGGACGTGATCGCCGCGCCGGTAGCCCCGACCACCGCCTTCAAGTTCGGGCAGCACACCGATGACCCCCTGGCGATGTACCTGGAAGATATCTTCACCCTGCCCGCCAATCTGGCAGGCGTGCCGGGGCTTGCCTTCCCGGTGGGGTATGATAAGAATGGATTGCCGGTCGGCATGCAGTTGATGGGACCCCATTTTAAGGAGGACTTACTCTTCCGGGTGGGGCATGCTTACCAATTAGCGACCGGGTGGCATGAACGCTGGCCGGAGATGTGAATCATTATTACAATTAATCCTGATTGATATTCTATCTTGGAAAAATATGACTCTAAAAAAATCCGAATTTTTTGATAAAAACGCAGATATTGTCTACTTCAATGGAGATATCAATGATTTACTCACTGATATTCCTGATGAGTTTATTCAATTGGTAGTCACATCCCCACCTTATAACTTAGGTAAAGAATATGAAAAGAAGGTGGATTTAAACATATATTTGGAACAACAAGAAAAGATTATTACTGAGTGTGTAAGAGTTTTAAAACCAGAAGGGAGTATTTGTTGGCAAGTAGGAAATTATGTAGAAAATGGGGAAATAATTCCGCTCGATATTTTATTATTTCCTATCTTTTCAAAATTTAGTCTTCACTTACGCAATAGAATCGTCTGGCATTTTGGTCACGGATTTCATGCATCAAATCGATTCTCCGGAAGATATGAAGTGATTCTTTGGTTTACCAAAACTGACAATTATATTTTTAATTTAGACCCAATTCGGATACCTCAAAAATATCCTAAAAAGAAATATTACAAAGGGCCAAAAATAGGGCAATTATCTGGAAATCCTTTAGGAAAGAACCCCTCCGATGTATGGAATATTCCTAATGTAAAATCCAATCATGTGGAGAAAACTGAACATCCATGCCAATTCCCAGTTGAATTGATTGAACGCTTAGTATTGTCAATGTCCAATGAAAAAGACTGGATTCTTGATCCTTTTATGGGCGTTGCATCAACGGCCATAGCAAGTCTCTTGCATAAGAGAAAAGCGATTGGTGCTGAAATAATGGAAGAATATATAAATATTGGCTGGCAAAGAATAGAACAAGCAGAAAAAGGCGAATTACGCATACGCCCTATGGATAGGCCAGTCTACAATCCTGAAAAACCACAAAAGTATATTCCACCAAAAACAGTACATATTGATTCAAATTCACCTTCAAAACAACCAAAATTATTCGAAAAAGGTGAAAAATACAAAAAGGGAAAGGGGCAATCCGAAGATGAAAATAATTTATGAGTATTCACATCTTGGTGGTTCTGAAATATTGCAGGTCAGATATCCAGAAATCAACAAACAAATATATGAAGTTATATCAAGGGTTACTGCAAAAAGACTGAAGAAAAGTAAAGAGATTAATATGGTCGGGAAAATGCTCTTTTCTCCCAAGGATATGAATCAACAATTTAATGAACATTTTCATTCTTTGGGATTTCAAGAAATTAGGGATTATTACACTATCGAAATCCCAAATCACCCTGTAAAAATAACTGGATCCTATAAACAAATCGACTTTGTAAAGGAAAAAGTATTAGTTGAAGTTCAATTCGGCAAGTACGCTTTTATGTTCTATGATATGGCAAAGTTTCAATACTTCTTCAACGAAAAAAAAGCCGATGTCGGTATCGAAGTTGTACCTTGCCATTATCTTCAAAAACAAATGTCATCGGGTGTGTCCTATGGAGAACAATTAGTATATGATATTGAACGATTAAAGAGACATTTTCCAGCAGTTCCAGTTAAAGTCATTCTTATTGATGCAGAAAGTAATTTGTAATCTAAATTTTAAAACAAAGGAGTTACCCCGTGACGAAATCTTTGAAAATAGTGATCCCAATGGCTGGCTTTGGCACCCGCCTGCGCCCGCTCACCTGGAGCAAACCCAAGTCACTGGTCTCACTGGCGGGGAAGACCGTCCTCGATTACGTCTTGGACATGTTTCGCTCTGTACCGGATTTCGATCATGCGGAATTTGTCCTCATTCTCGGCCCCATGATGGGTGACCAGATCCAGGAGCATATAGCGCAGCAATATCCCGGTCTTCAAGTCGATTATGCTGTGCAACCGGAGATGAAAGGTCAGTCCGATGCCTTCTGGCAAGCCCGGGAATACCTGCATGGACCCATGCTGATGGCGTTCTCGGACACCCTGATCGAAAACGACTTTTCCTTTCTGGATAATGAAGAAGCCGAAGCGATCGCCTGGGTCAAGGCTGTGCCCGATCCACGCCGTTTCGGCGTGGCGGAAACCAATCAGGATGGTTGGGTCACAAAGCTGGTCGAAAAACCCCAGGATGTGAACAACAACCTGGCTGTGGTCGGCTGTTATTACTTCAGCGAAGCCGAGGACCTGATCAGCTCAATTGATGAACAAATTAAACGCAACATCTCCCTTAAAGACGAATTTTACCTGGCAGATGCGATCAACATCCTCCTTGAGCGCGGCCTAAGGATGCGCACAGAAAAGGTCGATGTCTGGCTGGATGCAGGTACGTCCAAAGCCCTCCTCGATACCAATCGCTATTTGCTCGGGCACGGCAGAGACAACAGCGCCAGGCTGACCAACCTTGAAGATACCGTCATCATCCCACCGGTCAACATCCACCCCGGTGCCCGGGTGAGTACCTCCGTCATTGGACCAAATGTCTCCATCGGTGACGGGGCTGCAATCATAGGCAGCACGATTAAAGAGTCGATCATCGGTCCTGGAACGCATATCACCAACAGCATGCTGGAGACATCCCTGCTGGGTCACAATGTGACCGTCACCGGGCAATCCGGACAACTGAACCTGGGCGATGATTCCTGGGCTGTCAAGTAAACAGGGATAATAATTATCACTATGCACAGAGACAGATTGATTAACGTTTACTGACTTGATGATTCACTTTTATCCTTAGATTGGGAGATGATTTCATGTCAAAACCTATGAAGATTCTGATCCCCATGGGCGGTTATGGCACCCGGCTCCGGCCGCTAACCTGGAGCAGACCCAAACCCCTGGTCTCCCTGGCAGGCAAGACCGTCATCGACCATGTCCTGGATATGTTCAGTTCCGTACCAAACTTCGCAGCGGCAGAGTTCGTTTTTTCCATCAACGCTCAAATAGAAAACCAGATCCGGGAACATATGGCAAAACATCATCCGGAATGGAAGGTTGCCTTTCCGATTGATCGCGAGATGCGGGGGCAATCGGATGCCTTTTGGCCAGCAAAAGAACTCCTCGAAGGTCCCATGCTGGTCGTTTTCTCGGACACAATCATTGAAACCGACTTCTCATTTCTGGATCAGGAAGCGGCAGATGCCGTGATCTGGGTCAAACCCGTCCCTGACCCACGCCGTTTCGGCGTGACCGTGTGTGACGATGAGAGCTGGGTCACCCAGTTGATCGAAAAACCCAGCGAGATGCATAACAATCTTGCGGTCGTGGGCTGCTATTATTTTCGTGATGCAGAAGAATTGCTATCCGCGATCAAGGAACAAATTGACCGCGAACTATACTTGAAAGGCGAATTTTATCTGGCGGAGGCTATCAACATCCTCCTCAAGCGCGGGCTCAAGATACGGGTCGAGAAAGTTGACGTCTGGCTCGATGCCGGGACACCGGAAGCCCTGCTTGATACCAACCGCTACCTATTGGATCATGGGTGCGACAACAGCGAAAAATTAACCGACGCGGAAAATACGGTCATCATCGCGCCTGTAAGCGTTCATCCCGCAGCCCGTGTGCAAAACTCGGTGATCGGTCCGTATGTTTCCCTGGGGGAAGGCGCTGTTGTGGCGGGCAGCCTTCTGAAAGACTCCATCATCGGGCCTGGCGCGGCAATTACCAACAGCAGGCTGGAATCCTCGCTACTGGGGCATAATGTGACCGTATCCGGACAAACCGGACGTCTCTACCTGGGTGATGACTCGCAGGCGGTCGGATGACCCCGGTGGTTGAATGTTACGCTGGCAGTACCTACCCGGAGCGCCCGCGTGCCTTCCATTGGGAGGACCAACGCTATGAAGTCCAATCCGTCATTAACCAGCGGCGGGAACCCGCTGGGGTCGGCTTTCTGGTGCGCTGCTCGCCGGACGATGCCTTATTTGATCTTTTTTACCAAACCGATGAGAATACATGGCAGATCCGACCTAAAGGGTTTGTCAATCAAAAAGAGAAGCCTCGCCCCCCATCAAATACTCAAGGAGACTGAATGCCAAAAAGCTATTTATCCAAGACAATGACCAACCTGAAACCTTCAGGCATCCGGAAGTTTTTCGACATCGCTGCCACCATGGAGGATGTCATCTCCCTCGGGATCGGGGAACCGGACTTCACCACACCGCAGCCAATTATCGATGCGGGCATCCGCTCGTTACAGCAAGGAGAGACCCATTACACTTCCAATCACGGCATCCTTGAATTGCGCCGGGCGATAGCGGACAACCTGGAGCGGCTGTATAATGTGCGTTATGACCCGGTCAACGAGATCATCGTCACCGTAGGCGTATCTGAAGCGCTCTACCTGACCTTCACAGCGTTGCTCGACCCGGGTGACGAGGTCATCATCCCCACGCCCTGTTTCGTATCCTACCAGGCAGAAGTGACTCTGGCGGGCGGTAAACCGGTCCAGGTTTACACGACCATGGAAGAGGATTTCCAACCCAACCCGGCGGTGATTGAGAAAGCGATCACACCTCGGACCAAGGCGATCCTGCTGGGTTATCCCAACAATCCCACCGGCGCGATCGCAAGCAAAGAGAACCTGCAAGCCATCGCTAACCTGGCTAAAAAGCATGATCTGGTGGTCATCTCCGATGAGATCTACGACCGGCTGGTGTATAACCACGAACACGTTTGCTTTCCCTCCCTGCCAGGGATGCATGAGCGGACAGTTCTGCTGGGCGGTTTTTCAAAAACCTATGCCATGACCGGGTGGCGCATCGGTTATGCTGCCGGTCCTGCAAGCCTGATCAATGGTTTGGTGCGCATCCACCAGTATTCAGTCATGTCCGCGCCAACCACCTCGCAATATGGCGCACTGGAAGCGCTCAGGGTCGGTGATCCCTATATGGAAGAGATGCGGGCGGAATATGACCGCCGCCGCAAGTTGATCCACGAAGGGTTGAACAATTTGGGGTTGCCGACTTTCGAACCTCATGGCGCCTTTTATGTTTTTCCCAGTATCCACAATACCGGCATGAATGACGGAACCTTTGCAGAAAAACTTCTATTGGAAGAAAAGGTCGCTGTCGTGCCCGGTTCCGCCTTTGGTGATGCCGGGAGTGGTTTTGTGCGCTGTTCCTATGCGACCAGTTATGAATTAATCGAGAAGGCGTTGGAGAAGATCGGTCATTTTTTGAAGCATATCTAATTCTTTAGATTGCTCCGCCGCTCGTTAGGCTATTCACAATGACAGGATTTCTGTCATTACGAGCAAAGCGAAGTAATCTCAAGACTTAATTAACATTAGACTGCTTCGCATCTTTCAGATGCTCGCAGTAACAGGATTTATCTATGAAGCCTGGATACAGCGCGGATATCGGCTTGGAAGTCCACGCCGAACTGCAAACCCAATCGAAGATGTTCTGCGCCTGCCCGGTGGTGGACCTGACCCAGACCCCTCCGAACACCGCCGTCTGTCCCATCTGCGCGGGCATGCCCGGCACCCTGCCGGTGGTGAACGCACAGGCTGTGGCTTATGCCCTGCGGGTCGCGCTGGCATTGGAATGCGAGGTCGCAACCACAAGTCGCTTCGCCCGCAAAAACTACTTTTATCCCGACCTGCCCAAGGGTTACCAGATTTCTCAATACGAATTCCCCCTGGCGGAACACGGACTCCTGCCCGCCCTCACCGATGAAGGCTGGTTGAACGTCCGCATCCGGAGGGTGCACCTGGAAGAGGACACCGGTAAGCTGACCCACATCCTAAAGAAGGATGGAGATTCCTATTCCCTGGTGGACCTTAACCGGGCTGGTATCCCCCTGTTGGAAATTGTCTCGGAACCCGATATGCACACCATAGAGCAGGTGCGGGCATACACCCGTGGGTTGCGAACCCTGCTCCAATACCTGGAAGTTAACTCCGGTGATCTGGAAAAAGGCGTGATCCGCTTTGAGGCGAATGTCTCCGTCCGACCAGCAGGCAGCGAGACTCTGGGGACGCGCGTGGAGATTAAAAATCTTAACAGCTTCCGCATCATGACCGCTGCTATCGCCTACGAACTTGACCGCCAGACAACACTGCTTGATGCGGGCGGAACAGTCGCCCAGGAGACCCTCGGTTGGGACGAAGTCCAGCAGGTCACGCTCTCTCAACGCAGCAAGGAAGAAGCCCATGATTACCGCTACTTCCCGGAGCCTGATCTACCGCCCCTGGTCATCAGTCAGGCACAGATTGATGATACCCGCGCAGCTCTACCTGAACGTCCAGACCGCCGTTTTCGCCGGTTCGCGGCTGAGTTCGGATTGGAACCCTATCAAGTAGACCTCCTGACCGGAGATAAAGCCATCGCCGATTATTACGAAGCCACCCTCACGGAAATGGACCAACCCGACCCGACTCTGGCTGCCAACTGGATCCTGGGCGAACTCTTTGGTTTGATGAATGCTCGGGGTGAAACCATAGACGAGATCCAGGTTGTGCCGGACTCACTGGCAGCGCTGCTGGACATGTTGCAAGAAACCACGATCAATAATGCCACTGCGAAAAACGTTCTGGCGAGGATGATCGAAACAGGCAATTCATCGGTGGGCATCATTCGGGAAGAGGGGCTGGAACAGGTCTCCGACCGGGAGACCCTCGCCCGGGTTGTGGCAGCCGTGCTTGCAGACCATCCGGAAGAAGTTCAGGCTTATCGCGAGGGTAAAACGGTGTTGCACCAATGGTTCTTCGGGCAAGTCATGCAGCGGACTGGCGGGCAGGCGAACCCTGCCGTGGTGCAGGACCTCCTCCACGAGATGCTATAAATCTCCCTGAGCAGGAGGATATCCCGGCAACTTCCCGGTAGTGAATTAATCTAAATTGATTGACGAATCTCTCCGATTTGAATACACTTTTATTATGACTCTGAAGGTAAAAAATGTCCCAATTAAACGCTGGTGGGATTTCTGGATAGCATTGTCCATCCTGGCAGCGATCTCCTCAGTGGCTATGCGTCTATGGGCAACGGAATGGACCGGCAACCTACACATCCTGGTCTACCTGGCGTTCATTGCCGGCGTGACAGGCATTGCCCTCGGCTACAGCCAGTTCTCACCGCTGGTCGCCGCGCTTTTCTCCACCGTATATGGAATCTTCACGATTGGGTGGTTGTTTGGGACAACCATTGAAATAGAAATGACGTGGCATGACCGCATCCTCAACTACCTGATGTGGCGCCTGCGGAACGCCATCCAGCAGTTCAATGCGGGTGATACAGTCGCTGATCCGATCCTCTTCCTGACCATTATGGCAGTGCTCTTGTGGATTTTAGCCTCAGTTGCGACACTCATCCTCATCCGGCGCGGGACTGTTTGGCCCTCCATCATCCCCCTGGGACTGACCTTGCTGGTGATCAGCCACTACGACCAGGACCTGGCACGCAATACCCGGTTTCTGATGACCTTCCTGTTCTTCACTTTCCTGATCGTCGGACGGATGACTTTTCTCCACAACCGTCAAAAATGGCGCCAGGAAGGCATCCACACGACCATGGAAACCCAGCTTGACTTTTCCAGAGCTTTGATCTCCCTGGTGATCATACTGCTCATCCTTTCCTGGGTGATTCCCGCAACACCCCAGCAAGTCAGGCGTTATTCCGCGCTTTGGGATACGATCACCGAACCCTGGGACTGGTTGAACGATGAGCTTTCTAATATTTTTATCGCCAACACCCATAACTCAACCCTGTCCTCAAGTTTCTTCGGTGAATCAATGCGGCTCGGAACCGGGTCTCCTGCTGAAGAAAAAGTCATCATGACAGTTCACCCTGAGAATGAAGAACTACCGGGCTACCGGAATTATTGGCGGGCGCGAAGCTACGACTTTTATAATAACGCTAATTGGTCCTCCAGCCCTATGCTGCCTGAGAAATTGTTGTTTCCAGATGACTTTTTAATCCAATACCCTGAATGGAAAACCGGCCAGAGAGTCTCCTATACCTTCACCAGCAACATGGATCGCATGATCAACATCTATACCACCGGTGTCCCCACCTGGGTGAACCGTCCGGTGGAAGCTGTGATACATCCCTTATCTGACTCAGAAAATGATCTCATCGCGTTGACAGCCGACCCAGACCTGCGTAACGGTGAAACCTATCAGATCGAATCCCGAGTCAACATCCCCACGATCACAGAGTTACGGAATGCCAGCACTGAATATCCCGAATGGCTAGAACGCTATCTCCAGCTACCAGCAAATTTCTCTCCAGACATTCAGGCACTGGCAGCTGAGATCACGACGGATCTGGACACAGCATATGACAAAACTTATGCGATTACGAGGTATCTCCGTGCCAACATCGACTATTCTCGCTCCCTCCCACCTGTCCCGGTGGGTGCAGATCCTCTCGAATGGTTCTTGTTTGATGAGCAGATTGGATTTTGTAATTATTACGCAACGGCTGAAATCTTAATGCTTCGTTCCCTGGGTATCCCTGCCCGGTTAGCGGTGGGATATGCAGAGGGCGAATATGACCGCGAGAGTAATAGTTATATTGTACGTAAACAGGATAGCCATGCCTGGCCAGAAGTCTACTTTATGGACTATGGCTGGGTGGTTTTCGAGCCGACGGTTTCGCAAAGCGCCGTGGTCCTGCCTGCGGGAGAGGTTGAAACGAATCCTGCACCCACCCCATTTGCCGCAGGAGAACTCACCAGGGACCTCCCCCTCCCCCCCTCTGAATTTGACACATCGCCTGGCATCTTACCTGAAATGGATGGTGGGGTCCTTCCGACCACCATTCCTCCGGAACCTTTTCAAAGAATTGGAAGCGCCACTGTCCCATTGACCATTCTGTCCCTTTTTGTGATTGCATTGTTGGTTGCATTATTCATCTTCATGAGACCAGCATGGTTTAAGATCAACATTGACCCCCTGCCCGTCCTGCTGGAACGAACGCTGGTCCGGCGCGGCAAAGAGGTGCCCGAGTGGCTGCGCCGCTGGAGTTACCTCGCACAGATGTCAGTTGCCGAAAGAGCCTATCTCCAATTGGGTCGCTCGATCAAAGTCTTAGGCCAACCGCTCAACCCCTCCCAAACCCCGTCAGAACGCGCCCAAACGTTGACAGGCTTGCTCCCCGACACCAACGACCCCGTCCAGGATATCCTCCATGAATATCACCTAGACAAATTCAGCAACCACATCGTCAACGAAGAACGCGCAAAGAATGCCGCCCGGAAGGTGCGCGGGATGGCTTTAAAAGCCCGAGTTCTCCGTTTCTTCCAGTTTGAAAATACTAAAAAATAGATTCCACCGAAACACCAGAATATCTATATCTCCCTCACAAGGTCCCGCAACGCTGTCAGGCGCGCATTAACAAGGTCGGGCATCACTTCCAGGGCGTAGAAAACCCCGCTCCCTTCCACGACCAGAGATTCCGCAATTGCCCCCATCATGGTCGCTTCCAATGGGTCATAATGCTCCCGGTAGCCCGCCAGGAATCCCCCGGCAAAGGCATCCGCCGCACCGGTGGGGTCCACCACCTTCACCTGGTAATCCGGAACCACCCAGCGTTTCTCACTGACGCGATCATAGAGAAAATATCCCGAAGATGTCGTTCGGATCAGGATATATTCCGGACCGTAACCCGCCAGAATAGCTGCCATCTCCCACAGATCAGTGCTGCGCCCCTGAAAAAGGGCACCCACCTCCTTTTCGGGAGTGATGAAAGCGGTGATATCGGAAAGCAAACCCGGGATCTCCTCCCAGAAAGAGGGAGACATATAACCCGGGGCTGGTGCTAAAGTGATCGTCGTAGCCTGCCCCTGGTGAAAGACAGAGGGGAGGATCATGTGCGAGAGATAATCAATCGGGCAAATGTGAACGGCACTGGCTTCCAAATACGCATCAGGGATATCGGAGATTTGAATGGATTGTTTCAAAGGTGTGGTGCGGCTGCTGATGCTGGGAGTCTTCGCGTGATAACCTAACAGACCCGGGGGATAGGTCAGCCCCCGCTCGGCGAAGTATTGGACCGGATTATCATAAAAGGTAGTCGTCGGATCCACATGCGCCAAGAACCGCCGGGCATCCATCGAATCAGGGAGGACCTTCACCCCCAAAAGATCAAACCCCAGAGCGCGAAACCGGTCAAGCCAGTGCATGGGATAATCATCACCCAACCGCGCAATTAAACCGCCCGTCCCACCCCAAAGTTTGAGTCCTTCTGCTGCATAAGCCAGGTTCCCCCCAAAGACATTGATCTGTGGCTTGCCCGAGACCGGCAGAATATAGTCCCGGTTCAGACAACCTGCGATCACGAAGCGGAGAAGGCTACCAGTTGACTCCAGACTCATACCTGACCTTCCTGGATCATTTCCGCCAGGCGATCCCTGTAGGAGTCAATATCCGGGACCTCTGCCGGGAAATGCATACCCAGACTTTTGAGCTTATCCACAATGACCGAGGCGACGGCGAGGTTGCGATACCACTTCCGGTCGGATGGAACCACATACCACGGCGCCCAATCCGTGCTCGTCCTGTTGAGCATATCCTCACAGGCACGGATATAATCATCCCAATACTCGCGCTCCTCCAGATCATCCGGATTGAACTTCCAGCGTTTATGTGGTCGGTCAAGTCGCGCCAGGAAGCGTTCAGCCTGCGCCTGTTTGCTGATGTGCATGTAAAATTTGAGGATCGTTGTGCCCTCATCCGCCAGCAAACGTTCAAAGTCATTGATATGGTCATAGCGCTTTTCCCAAACGGCTTGCGGGACAAGCTCATGCACCCGAACAACCAGTACATCTTCATAGTGCGACCGGTTGAAAATAACGATCTCCCCTTTCCCGGGGGTGTGCGGGTGGACGCGCCAGAGGTAATCATGATCCAGTTCTTTCGAGGTGGGCGCCTTGAAGTTGGCTACTTTGGTCCCCTGCGGGTTGACCTTACCAAACACGTGCCGGATGGTACTGTCCTTGCCGCTGGTGTCGATCCCTTGCAGGACTACCAGCAGTTTTTGTTTGTGTTCGGCATAAAGCAATACCTGCAAATCTCTCAGAACTTTCTCCCGTTCTTTAAGCTGGTCCTTGCCTTCGTTTTTCTCAAGATCGCCATCATAATAGGTCTCGAAGGCATCTAAGGTCACTTTTGATCCAGGGGAAACACGATATTGATCCATGTCATTATCCTTTTCTGAATGAGTTCAATCCATTATAGTTTAAATTCTAAGGCAAACAGAACAGACTTCCCCCTATATAAAGGATGTTATTTTTCGTGAAACTGTGGAAATTCGAAGGTGTGATCGATCGGGCCGAAGAAGGCTTTACTTTCGTGGAGAAACAAAACCGTGACCGAGGCAGGTGAAATCCTAACCCGTTGGAAGTTATCAAGCGACATCCCCAGGAAATGTGCAACCGCCAGGCGGATCACATCGCTATGCGCCACGCAGATGACCAGGTCTTTTTCTTCATACTTCTCGCTAAGTGCAACCAACCCTGCTACCACGCGTGTTTGTGCTTCTGCGAAACTCTCACCATCGGGAAACCGGAACTCACCGGGGCTGCCCTGAACAATTTTCCACAACTTCCCATGTTTAAGCTGCTTGAGGTTCTTTCCCTGCCAGTTGCCAAAATCGATCTCGAGCAATGCCGGCAGAGTCTCCACGGGTAATCCCTGCACCCGGGCGATGGGCTCTGCCGTCTCCTGTGCTCGTTCCAGTGGGCTGGTATAGACGGCTTTGATGGGTAAAACCGCCAACTCGGCTGCCAGACGCAATGTCTGGGCTTTGCCATTCTCATTGAGATGCACATCCGGCAATCTGCCCGCCAGTTTCTTGCCCACCATATCATTCTCACCATGCCGGATCAGCAGCAAAACAGCCATTTTATGATTCCTTGGATTCTTTCTTCAGGTCCGCCAGGGCTTTCGCCTGCGCTTCCCGCCACTGCCGCACCCGGTCCTGCACCTGAGCTTCATACCCCTGATCGGAAGGCTGATAGAACACAGTCCCAAGAACGGTCTCCGGCAAGTATTGCTGCGGGGTCCAGTGCCCCTCGTGGTTATGGGGGTAATCATACCCCTCGCCGTGCCCCAGGCCCTTGGCGTCCCGGCTGGCATCCATCAGACGCACAGGCACTGGTCCCGCGCCATTTTCTTCAATTTCAGCCAGCGCGGCATGATAGGCAAAGGCGGAGTTGGATTTGGGTGCAGTCGCCAGATAAAGTGTGGCTTCTGTGATCGGGAAGATTCCTTCCGGCAACCCGATGTATTCATACGCCTGGGCAGCGGCGTTCGCCACCACCAGCCCCATCGGGTCCGCCAGGCCTATATCTTCCCCTGCCAGGATGATCAACCGCCGGAGGATGAAGCGCGGGTCTTCCCCGGCATAGAGCATCTTCGCCAACCAGTACAGCGCCGCATCCGGGTCGGAGCCGCGCACGGATTTGATGAAGGCAGAGATGGTATCGTAATGGGCATCGTCGTTTTTATCGTAAAGCACGGCGCGTTTCTGGATGGATTCCTGAGCCGCCCCCAGGTCAATCCGGATCGTGCCGTCTTCATCCGGCGGTGTGGTTTCCACAGCAAGTTCAAGGGCATTCAGGGCGTTGCGTGCGTCACCCCCAGCCATATGCGCCAGGTGTGTCATTGCTTCCGGCTCCAAAACCACATCCCATTTACCGTAACCACGCTCCGGATCGGCTAATGCGTTCAACAGAATTTCCCGGACATTCTCTTCGGTTAGAGAATTTAATTCGAAGATCCGCGAGCGGGAGACCAGCGCCTTGATCACATCAAAATAGGGGTTTTGAGTGGTCGCGCCAATCAGTGTCAACAAACCGGTCTCAACATGGGGTAAAAGCGCATCCTGCTGGGATTTGTTCCAGCGGTGCACCTCATCGATAAAAAGGATTGTCCGGCGCTGATAAAGTTTGCGTCGTTCGGTTGCCTCGGCGATCACCTTCCGCAGGTCACCCACTCCCGCCAGCACAGCGGACAGGCTTTCAAAATGAGCTTTGGTCAGATTGGAGATGACCCTTGCCAGGGTGGTCTTGCCTGTCCCCGGAGGACCGTAAAGGATGATGGACGAAAAGAGTCGGTCCGCCTGGATAGCGCGCCGGAGCAGCCGCCCTTCGCCGATGATATGGTCTTGACCCACGATCTCGTCCAGGGTTTGGGGCCGCATCCGGTCCGCCAGGGGGGACTCGTGCTGCAAGCGTTCCTGCATGGCGTGCTCAAATAAATCCATGCGCTGATTTTACCATGCAAGGATAGAAATTGGAACATTTGTGCACTAAGAGAATGTTGGTGCTGTGAGCGAACAACAAGTGCGACTACCCTTATGTCATTGCAATGGCCCTCAAGGCGCCTCGCAAGGACAAGATCAATTAATACCCTCTATCCAGATCAATCTGGTTGTAAAGCGGCAACTCCGCCAGGTAGCGGTTGAGGTTCTCAATAAACAGAGAGAGCGTCTCCTCTCCCAGATGCCAGCTGAGACCAGAGATATGTGGGCTGATGATGACATTCTCCATTTCCCACAAGGGACTGTCTGCGGGTAAAGGCTCTTCCTCAAACACATCCAGTGCAGCCCCGGCGATTTGTTTCGTCTTCAAGGCTTCAAGCAGTGCAGCCTGGTCAATCAATTCCCCCCGCCCCACATTCACCAGATAGGCAGAGTCCTTCATCACTTCAAAGGCTTTAGCGTCCAGGATGTGACGGGTTACCTCCGTCAGGGGCAGCGCAACAACCACAAAGTCGCTCGCGCTCAGCAGGCTATGCACTGCTTCAATGGGATAGAGCCGGTGGAAAAAATCTCCATGGGGATCGCCCATCCCATCTGAGATATAACCCGTATCTTCCGGATGCATGACGTCTTTCTTTGCAGCCAGAACTTTGGCGCCAAAAGGCTGCAACAGGCGCGCCACCTGCCTGCCGATGCTGCCATATCCCAAAATTCCAACGGTGCTGTGCCGGAGTTCAAGTGGCATTAAGCGCTGCCATTTCTCGTCGCCCTTCGGCCACTTTCGCTCCCGCTGATAACGCATCAGCTTGGGGAGTTGTTGTCCAAACGCGAGCATGCTCATCAGGACATATTCCGCAATCTGGCTGGTGATGACGCCGCTCATGGTGGTGGCGGTCACTTCTTCATTGCGAATGATCGGATTGTCCAGGAAAGGATCAATCCCGGCGCTGTTGAACTGCACCCACTTCAGGTTGGGTACTTTTGCCAGGTCCGGAAGAACGTTCCAGGTGTAAAGCACTTCGGTTTCCAACCAGCGCGCGTCCGGAACCGCATTGGCGTCGTTCGTGGGGATCACGGTTAGTTTGACGCGATCGGAGGTTGCCCGGAGACGATCACGAGCATCTTTGGGTAAGTCCAGGGTCACCAATACATTGATTTCTTTTTTCATCATTTATCCCAGGTCTGTTTTTTGTATTCTACCCGACAGATCACGTTCAGATATAGATCCGCTGGGGATCCAGCTCCTCCCGCAGGATGCGCAATTCCTCAGTGTCAGGTGGTTTTGTGACCTGGCAATCCTCCGCTTGTTTGAGCAGCCAGCCGGTGTTTTCTTGCACCTCGGCATAGGTCACACCCGGGTGTAAGGCAGTCAGGACTAATTCGCCTTCCTGATTGGGTTGCAGGATGCCCAGATTAGTGACCACAGCCTCCGGCCCGCCCCCGCGCACACCCGTCTTTTGGCGTGCATCGCCACCCGAGAGGAATCCAATCGAGGTATGGAAATCGACCCGCGCAGGGAAGCGCCGCTTTTGATGCGGTGTGATGATATAGCAGCGGTTCGCCCAGGCGGCGATCTCCATTGAACCACCGGAACCGGGCAGGCGCACTTTGGGGTGCCGATAGTCCCCGATCACGGTGGCGTTAATATTTCCATACTGGTCGATCTGCGCGCCGCCCAGAAAGCCCACATCGACATTGCCCCGCTGGAGGTAGAGCGTAAAGACATCATACATGCTGCAAACCGAAGTGGAGCCGGAAACGAGGGAGGGATCACCGATCGAGAGCGGCAGGCGGGAGGGCTGTGCACCAATCACGCCGGCTTCATAGATCATCTTCAGGTTGGGCGCGTGCGTGCGCATCGCCAGGTTACAGGCGAGGTTCGGGATGCCTACCCCCACAAAGACCACATCATGGTCGCGCAGGAGCCGCGCTGCGTTGACAACCATTAATTCTTTCGGGTTATAGTTAAGTTCAGCCATAAAGATTGCCTTACCCTTAATAATCGCCGTAATTAACCGGTTCAGAGAGCCGCTCACCCGCCCTTAATCGGGCATGGACGTCCGGTCCGAGTTTCTCCCAGTAGGCTGCCCGGTCCGGCAGGTCGTAGACCCATTCCTGTAAATAAGACTGGACATCTTCCTCGGACTTGCTGATCTCATCCCACGCCAGATAAAATTGGTTGTCACGGTCGTGGTAACCCTGCGTATAAGAAGGATGGGCGCAGAAAGGCACCGGGCAGACCGCATCCACCACCAACCCCGGGATCAAGGTCCGGTTCGGGTCAGAGCGGATCACGGCTTCATCCACGATCTCCTCGGCGGTCAGGATCACACTCTGGCTGGCGAACGCTGCCAAGCGCTGTTCGCCGAGGATGCCCCACACATGCGCGTTGCCATTAATATCTGCGCGCTGGACATGGACAATGGCAACATCCGGTCTCAGTGGTGGTACCACCACTACCTCCTCACCAGTGTAGGGATCGGTGACCCGCTGGTAATTGGGGTTTTGTTGCGCAAGATCCGTTGCGCCAGTCTGTTTCATCGGCATAAAAGGCAGTCCGCTGGCGCCTGCCTGCAAGCGGCTGATCATGCTGAAATGAGAATACTCTTCCCACTCGAGTGTCCCCGATTCGATGGCTGCCCGCACTCGGCGCAGCGACCCCACACCCGGGTTGCCCATGTAAGAGAAGATGACCTTCCGCGCACAACCGGCAGCCACCATCTGGTCGTAGATCAGGTCGGGGGTCGCCCGAGCCAACACCAGGTCTTTGATACCCTGCCGGATGATCTCGTGCCCCGCGGCGAAGGGGATCAGGTGAGTGAACCCGCTGGCATAGAGCAGGTCTCCCTCATGGACAAATGTCCGGATTGCGTCGCTCAATGAAGTTAGTTTAGTCATAGTATCGATCATCCCATTCATCTTCCTCCTCCCGCTCATCCCGCTGTTCCCTTTTCCGGAAGAGGGAGAACCGCGTATTCCGGCGCCCTTTTTGTCGCAGGCGGCTCCAGAGCAGGAATCCCAGGAATGACAGCACGACCCCGATCAACACGAGGTTGAAAGCGGGTTGTCCGGAACGTTCAGCAGCCACCCCCAGCACGAAGACAATGCTGCCAACAATCAACATCAGGTAACCAATACGGGAAAGCAGGAATCGGATCATAGGATAAGGTCAAAACCGAATGGCTGACAGACACGCGACGGACACGCCATCCGATATGTTTTACTCCATTTTGTTTCAGGGTCAAGCCCGGCGGATCTGAGTTTGGCTTTGCTCATGCAGATAGAGCGGCAGGTAATAGAGACCGCCGGCATTCTTACCGCTGGCGCCGGAACCTTTCCAGCCACCAAAGGGTTGGAAACCAGGCCAGGCACCAGTGGTGGCGCCTTGCGGTCGGTTGGCATAGACCACGCCCGCCTCGATATTATCGAAGAACCAGCCAGCTTCTTCCTCAGAACCATAGAAACCGGCTGTCAAGCCATATTTAACGCCATTAGCAAGTTCCATGGCTTCCTTCAGGTTTCTCACCGGGTGGATCATGACGATCGGGACGAACATTTCATGCTTCCATAGGCGGTGCTCAATCGGGACGTCCACCACTACGGTCGGCTGGCAGAAGTAGCCCTTGGCGAGAACGCCCTCTGTAAACACATTGCCGCCGGTTAACACTTTGCCCGCTTTCTTTAGTTCGCTGCAGAATTCCTGGAAGTCCTGATAGGCGCCCTTGGTCACAACGGGACCCATATAAGTCTCTCGCTCAACGGGATCGCCGAGCTTAAGTTTCTCGGTCAGCGCCACGACCCGTTCCACGAGTTTGTCGTAGACTGCTTCTTCCACAAAGACCCGGGAACAAGCAGAGCATTTCTGCCCCTGCAAGCCAAAAGCCGAGCGCACGATGCCGACCGCGGCATCTTCAATGTCCGCGTTCCTGGAAACAATAGCAGGGTTCTTCCCGCCCAATTCCAAAATCGTTGGGCGAATATAATCACCTTCAGCAAAGGAGCGGTAGATGCCCATGCCGACGTCAAACGAGCCGGTGAAGGTCAGTCCGTCCACATCCTTGCTTTCCACCAATGCCTTGCCGACGGTGGAACCGGGACCGGAGACGAAATTGATCACACCATCCGGGATGCCAGCCTGGCGCATGCAATCCACCAGCAAAGCCGTTGTCCAGGTGGTGACGGAAGCGGGTTTGATCACGAGAGTGTTCCCTGCCACCAATGCTGCGCCAGAAGGACCGCCTGTGAGAGCTGCGGGGAAGTTGAAGGGGCTGATCACGACCCACACGCCATAGGGTTTGAGAACGGAATGGTTGGTGCCATCATAACCGGGCAGGGGGTCTTTGCCCATCTTAACCCGGTATCCCTGGTTGGCTTCCATCTGATTACAGGCATAGCGGATCAGATCTGCGGTCTCGGCCACATCGCCAAGGGCTTCCATGCGGTTCTTGCCGACTTCCAGGGTGACCACCGCACTGATCTCGAAAAGGCGCTGGTCGATAATGTCGGCTGCCTTACGGAGCAGGTAAATCCGTTCGTCCCAGTTCATCCGGCTCCACTTGGGGAAGGCTTCACGAGAGGCTGCGATGGCGCCTTCGGCGTCTTTGGCGCCGCCTTTCTGGAAGGTTGCCAGGTGCAGGGCGGCGTTGATTGGTGAAAATTCTTTATATTTCTCATCCACGATGCGTTCTTCGCCGCCGATGAACATGGGGTATTCCTGTCCCAGTTTGCCCTTCAATTCATCCATCGCTTCAGAGAAGCGCGTGTGTAATTCTTCAGGTGGGTTGAACATGGTCGCATAAGTGAGCTTAAACGACGCTTTGTTTGCCATAGGGATGGGTTCCTCCTTATAAAATGTTGGACTCAAAAGGTTCGGTTATGTTCAGATTGTATCATGATTCGATTTTCGGAAAACCTCGACCAGCCATCGCAAACCGGTAAATTCCCGCAAAAGACCAGTATTTGCATTTGAGATTCAATTTCATTAAACTATTAACATGGCAGAAAAGAGTCCGGTCTTTGTGGGGGTCGAGATCATCCGTGCCTCGGGACGGTTGCGCCGGTCATTCGTGTATGCCGCGCTGGATGCAGACCGTGATCTGCTGGCGCTCGGCCACGGCGACCGCAACGAAGTGCTGGCTTACCTGGGCGGGCAGGGATTCGCACATGTCGCCATTAACACACCGCGTGGTCCCAACGCCGGGGTCGTCAACGATTCCGCCGTCTACCAAAATGCGCTGCCTTTCGAAAAGCCCTCCCACCGGATCAGCGCCAGACTATGCGAGTACCAGCTCCAGCAACAGGGCTTCAAGATTGATCCCACGCCAGCCAGGACGAAAAGCTGTCCCCGCTGGATGCAGCGCGGCTTCAACCTTTATCAACGGTTGGCGGATTTCGGCTATGCGCCCTTTCCCAATGAGAATGGTACCCGTCACAGCCTCGAAACCCAGGCGGACGCCGTCTTCTGGCGGCTGCTGGACCACAAACATCCCCTGCCAAATTCACTCGAAGGCCGCTTGCAGCGCCAGCTGATCCTGTATGACCAGCAACTACCCGTGCCGGATGCCATGGATTTCTTCCTGGAGATCACCCGCTTTAGACTGATGCAGGGCGAGTTACCGGACGAGGACATCCACACCTTTGAAGAGCTGAACGCGCTGACTGCTGCGTATATCGCCTGGCTGGCTGCCCACCATCCCGAACAGATTGAACTCATGGGGGACCCCGCCGAAGGCCAAATCGCCCTGCCTGTGAAATCATCACCGGATATCGCGCACTTCTGAAAACTAAGCATTAGGACCGCGTTTTATGGGAATATACCAAGGCATCCCGCGCTCCAGGCTGGAAGGACGACTGGAAATAATGACCGTCCCTACGTTGGTGATCACCGGCGATGACGACCAGATCGTCCCATTGGAAAATGGCCTGCAACTGGCAAAAGATATCCCCGGTGCGAGCCTGGCTGTGATCGAAAACTACGGACAGCCCCCCAGAAGGAATGTCCCCGGGAGTTCATGCAAGCAGTAGAAAATTTCCTAGACACAATAATGGAGGAATATGATGAGTAAGGAAAGAGTAAAAGTTGGCGAAGAAACGCGGAATTTCACCCTGGAAGATACCGAGGGTAAACCCATTACGTTGTCAGATTTCGAAGGTAAACAGTTCGTTTATCTGGTCTTCAACCGCGGTTTTGCCTGACCGTTCTGCCGCAGGCACATGGCACAGTTGCGCCAGGATTATAACCAGTTCACCCAGCGCAATGTCGCGGTGATCGCCGTCGGACCGGATTCCAAACAAAGTTTCAGGGATTACTGGCAAGCCAACGATATCCCCTTCATCGGGCTGGCAGACCCCGAACACGAATCCGCCCGGCATTATGATCAGGAAGTCAACCTGCTGAAATTGGGCCGGATGCCAGCCCAGATGATCATCGATAAAAATGGGATCGTGCGCTATGTCCACTATTCCAATTCGATGTCAGATATTCCCGATAACCGGGGCATCCTGGTAAAGATTGATGACATAAAAAGAGAAAGTGCCTGATCCGGATCAGGCACTAAATTATCGGTTTTTATTGGTATATAAATGTACCAAAAGATCTTGGTCGCCGGGTCGCACAGCCTGACGATGCCCCATAACCCAGCCTTTAACGATGTGGTGGCAAAGACCATTGCCTTTGCCACTCAAATCCAACAGCGAAAATCCGCTGAAAAATGTAATTTCTAAGTCTTGAAACGCATCGCCCGCAGTCCGTTGAGCGTAACCAGCAGCGAGACGCCCATATCTGCTAGAACTGCCATCCACAATGGAGCGTAACCCAAAAGCGCGATCACAGCGACCAGAAGCTTGCTCCCCAGGCTAAAGAGTATGTTTTGCTTGATCAGGCGGTTGGCAAAACGGGACAGCTTGATGGCAAAGGGCAGCTTGTGAATATCATCCGCCATCAGGACCACATCGGCAGTCTCCATAGCCTGCGCACTGCCGCTGCCACCCATGGCAATTCCCAAATCTGCTGCAGCCAGGGCAGGTGCATCATTGATACCATCACCCACCATCGCCACCGAGCCATACCGCTCCCTCATGGCTGCTATAGCTTCCTGCTTATCGCCTGGCAGCAGGTTCGAGCGGATGTCATCCAGCCCAACCGTTTGTCCCACCACAGCCGCCACAGTGGCATTATCGCCGGTCAGCATGAACGTATGTTTGTTCATATCATTCAATTCCCGGATCACGTTCTGCGAGGCAACCCGGGGGGTGTCTGCCACAGCAATGAAACCGCGCACATGATCACCGTCGCACAGCAGCATGGCAGTTTTCCCTTCCGATTCTGCCCGGTCCACCCACTGCTGAACCTGGAATGGGATTTTGTGCTCTTCCTCAAACAGTCTGCGGCTGCCAATGGTCATCAACCGGCCGTTAACTCTGCCTTCCAGCCCTCGCCCACCCCGCGTATTCAGGTTCTCCGCTGGCGGATAGCACTCTTTCACACCGCGCTTTTCCGCTTCTTCCTCAATTGCCTGCGCCAGCGGGTGGCTGCTATGCCGCTCGAGGGCATAAGCCAGCGCGAACATGTCATCACAGGTATCACACTCAGATGCACCGCTACAATCCAGATCCCGGCTGTCCACCACGCGTGGTTCACCATGCGTGAGGGTGCCGGTCTTATCGAATGCAAAAGCCTTTATCTGGGACAATTTCTCTACGAAGATACCGCCTTTGAATAGCACGCCTTCCCGGGCAGCCTTCGCCAGGCTCGCCACCATCGTCACCGGTGTAGAGATGACCAGCGCACAGGGGCAACTGATCACCAATAACACCAGCGAGCGATGCAACCAGCCACGGGTGCCATCCGCCAGGTTCAAGAAAGGCTCCCCAAAAAACAGCGGGGGGATGGATGCCAACAGGACTGCCAGGATCACCATAGCAGGCGTGTAGTATTTGGCGAATTTGTCAATGAATTTCTGACTGTTAGATTGGCGCGATTGCGCTGCCGTCACCATTTCGATAATGCGATGCAAGGTGCTATCCGCGACCAGCCGGGTCACTTCCACGATCAACTGCCCGTTGCCATTCACCGTCCCGCTATAGACTTCTTCGCCGGGTTCTTTCCAGACCGGGATACTCTCACCCGTGATCGGCGCCTGGTTGATATCGCTCCCTCCCTCCACGATCACCCCATCCAGAGGGACCCTGTCACCGGGGCGGACCAGGATCCGGTCGCCCACCGCCAATTCTTCAACGGGAACCAGAACTTCGTCCCCATCCTCAATTTTGACAGCATGGGTGGGGGTCAGAGCAGTCAAATGTGATAGCGCTCCACGCGCCCGGGCATTGGTGAAACCTTCCAGGGCTTCCGCCAGGTCAAAGAGCAGGATCAACGAAGCTGCTTCGGCATATTCACCGATCACCACCGCGCCGATCCCGGCAATCGTCATCAAGAAGTTGATATTGAAGGTATGGTTGATCCACAGATTTACAAACCCACTGCGGGCAATCGGCCAACCTGCCAATACCAATGCACCGAGCTGCAGACTGATCGAAACCCAGTCGGGCAAACCAACCCAAGAAAGTACCAGGGAAAGCAACACGATCCCGCCCGCGATCAACGCCAATTGGGTCTCTACACTTTGGATGAGATAACGCCAGAAACCTAGCATGGCATTCGGTTCATCGGCGGGCGCGGTCGTGGTCGAATCGCCATCATCCACGCCATACCCAAGTTTGGCGATCATTTTGCGCAGCTCACCTTCGTCCACGTCGCCGCGCACGGTCAGCGTCCCATCAAAAAATTGTAAATTTGCGTCATCAACCATTGCCATAGAAGCCACCGAGGCTTCCAAGCCCCTGGCGCATTCAACACAATCCAAACCAGTAATTTTAAGTTGCATTTCAACCATTATAAATTTCCACCTCAGTCAACCAAGATATGCTCAAGGGTGCGGGAAAGGATATCACGCACATGGTCATCCGCCAGGTCATAAAACACCTCACGGCCTTCTTTGCGGTAACGCACGATGTCGAGGCTGCGCAGGATCCGTAACTGGTGGGAGACCGCGCTTTGGGAGACTTCCAGGTGGTCCGCCAGATCACTCACACCGCGCTCGCCGCCAAACAATAAGGCGAGGATCCGCAGGCGTGTTGGATCTGCCAGGGCTTTGAAGCTCTCCGCCATGGTCATGATGACCTCCTCCGAGGGCATCTCGATTTCGATTCCGGGGAAAGTTGTTTCAGGTGAATACATAACTTATCCTTGAATATATGAGCATTTGTTCATATATATATTATAATGGATGAGCGCGGTTTGTCAAGTCTTACCGCTCTACTCGTATTTGAGATTTTTTCCTTAGCCATCTTCAAATCGCTTGAGCATGCGTAAGACCAGGAAAGTCAGCCAGTGAGAAGGTTCGCTCTTTTGTCCAAAATCCCACCCCCTCCAATCCATCCAGACGGATTCGGGTTGATATCGACCGTTTGAATCTGCTTTCGTTCGGACGATCTTTACCATTTCCTGCACAACGAGCTCATCCCGGACATCGGGGATTTGAGACAGGACTTCCAGGACATGCAGAATGTCATACCAGACCAAAGGCGCTTTGAGCTTCTCAAACCCGGAACCCATCGCAAATAAGTAAGGTTTGACTTCACACCGTTTCTCCCACAAGTCAAACAAGGTCTGCACACCAAGGTAGATCTCCCGCTTGTATCTGCCACCAAAGGGTAATAAGGCTTTCACCATCAGCAGGTTAGCATAGGGGCAGGGATCATCTTTCTTTCCGGGGCCACGGAAACCACCCAGGCTGGCGGCAGCCGCACAAGGCCAGCCGCCCGGTTTCCGTACGAGACCCGCCAGGTAATCTGCTGCCTGGATGACATTTAGGTCCTCAATCCCGCCCATGCTCGCCAAAGCATAAAGGGTGGAACCAGCGTCACATAACATCCAGCTCAATTCGTCTTCTCCGCTCCCCCCAAAATGCTTGGGCAGATTAACGAGAATCTGGAAGGGGCCTTCTTTCGCCGCGTTGGCTTTGACCTTATCCAGGATCGTAACCATTTGCGGATGATCTGGTCGCAAGCCAATGTCTGATACAAACACCAGTTTGTGCAGCAAATGACCCGCTTTCTTATGGTTCTTGAGTGTTTCTCCCGGCCACCCTGCCAGTTCGCCCAGCAAAATCAGGATCTGCTCATGTTTGACCATCTCAGAATAGGCTGCCCGAACAGTTGGTGATTGGGGATCCTGTCCCATCAGATCCACGTGGGTGCGATAGACGACCCATGGCTCTCCTTCTAACAACCATTGTTTAACATCCATGATTTCCCTCTCTTTCAGGCGATCCTGATTGCCCACAGTCGGATAAAGTCTTTACGTATGTGCCTCGGGTCTGTCAGTGCCATGAAATCCTTTGCCATGTTCGTGATGACCTCTTCCAAGGCATCTCCATTTCGATTCCGGGGAAGGTTGTTTCAGGTGAAACCATGGCTAATCCTTGAATATCTGAGTGTTTCTTCATATATTATATTACCTAATCTCTCCAAAGCATTTATCAATAAAAACAATAGATTTGGTGTATAATTAGCAGCGGTGCAACTTGCGCTTTATTTCGCAGATTATGCCGGTACGATGTTTAGGTAACTGGTATAGAAATACGTCTGATTCAATATAGGAACAATGACAGAAAATAAGGAATCAAATTCAATAGATAGTGACAGTTCTTGTGGCGACCAAAGCCAAAGATCAATAAAGGACCGTCAGATGCAAGCCTGATTAGCTGATCCGCCTCTTTAATATGGCAGGAGCCTGGTTTGCATCAGGCTCCTGTTTTTGTTACATTGCAAGCACGACACGATCTATCAAGAAAAGAGGTGAGGGATGATTTATTTTAGCCAATTGATCAATCAGCAGGTGTGGGATGGATTCGGCAGTGTTGTGGGGAAATTAGAAGATGTTCTGATTGATGCGACCGAAAGAAAGATGCCCCCCATCGTCGCGTTATCATTAAAAAAGAACGTCTCAAAGATATCATATATCTCCGCATACCAAATCGCCAGTTTATGGCCCAGCATCACCTTAAGCGTGGGCATTGATAGAATCAAACCCTACACACCAACAGGTCATGAGTTGCTTCTGTTGGATCGTGTGCTGGATCAACAGATTGTTGATACAGAGGGCAAAAGGTTGGTGAGAGTCAACGATCTCCAACTTGCTCGTGCAGGGAATCAATTTGTCCTCACAGGCGTGGATGTCAGTGGACAAGGATTGTTGCGGCGGTTGGGGTTGGAAAAAATCGGGAGTGCGATGGGGAAATTATTTAACAGGTCTCCAGATACCGTTGTCATACCCTGGGAATTTGTTGCCTCAATAGAACATGATGACCCATTACGCTTGAGTGTATCCCAGAACAAGATTGTAAAAATGCCGCCAGCGGACATCGCAGCCATTGTTGATGAACTGGACCGTCACACCACAACAGCCTTATTGCAGGGATTTACTAATGAGACCCTGGCAGACACCCTGGAGGAAAGCTCACCAGACTTACAAATGACAATTTTATCCAATATGAGCCAAGAACGTGCGGCGGATATCCTGGAGGAAATGGACCCGGATGAAGCAGCTGACTTGCTGGCGGACTTGCCCAATGGTACAAGCGAAGCGCTGCTAAGCCTGATGGAAAAGGATGAAGCCCTGGATGTCCGCACCTTATTGACCTACCCCGAAGATACGGCGGGCGGCATCATGACCACAGAATTTGCCCATGTGCCGAATAATATCTCCGTACAAGAGGCAATCGATTACTTACGTAAATCTGAAGAAGCCATCGAAGATGAAGTTATGTATTATGTGCATATATTAGACGAGAATCAACAACTGCGGGGGGTTGTGACCCTGCGCGATTTGGTGATGGCTAACCCTGCCAGCGACCTGCACCAATGGGAACAAATAGAACAAATAACTGTAGAGCCATTAACTCCGCAAGAGGAAGTAGCTTATTTCATAGCAAAATACGATTTACTCTCAATCCCGGTTATTGATCCTGAAAATAACCAGATGCTGGGGATTGTAACCGTAGATGATGCTATTGATGTCGTCCTGCCCACTGCCTGGAAAAAACGCCTGCCGCGGCTGTTCTGACGCACTGAAGGGACATATCGCAAAATGAAAAAGCTCAAAATACCAGGTTGGATTAAAAGAATTGGCATTTACTTAGCGGTACTGGGTCCTGGAATAATCACTGCCAGTGCTGATAACGACGCACCTGGCATTGCTACCTATTCGATGGCTGGGTCAACTTATGGATACCAATTTCTCTCAATCATTGCCATAGTCACCATTGGTGAAATTGTCATCCAGGAAATGGCAGCACGCATGGGGGTCGTCACCGGGAAAGGCGCAGCGGATCTGATTCGGGAACGCTTCGGGGTCAAGGTCACAGCATTTGCGATGTTTTCGCTACTGATTGCAAACCTCGGCACGACTGTGGCTCAAATTGCCGGAATTGCAGCCGTTGCGGAATTATTCGGGGTCAGCCGCTATATCGCGGCTCCGATCGCTGCTGTTCTTGTAAGTCTTGCTGTGTTAAAGGGATCTTATAAGCATATTGAAAAAGTATTGCTGGCACTCTCGCTTTTTGCGGTTAGCTACATCATCACTGTCTTAATAATCAACCCCCCATGGGGAGAGATTATGAAGGCTGTTGTCATACCTAATTATTCAGTAGACCAAGCATTCATTTTCGCCGTGTTGGCAACCATCGGGACGACGATCACCCCCTGGGGTATTTTCTATATGCAGGCTTCCATCGCAGATAAAGGTGTGGCACTCAAAGATTATAAATACACCAAAGTTGATGTCACTTTTGGCGCTGCCTGGGGCAACATCATCTCGGCCTTTATCATCATCAGTACCGCAGCTACTTTATTCGTTCATGGCATTTCAGTCGAAAATGCGGAACAGGCTGCCCAAGCACTTGCGCCACTGGCTGGCGGAGCGGCTAAGGTTTTATTCTCTGCTGGTCTCCTAGGCGCCTCTCTTTTGGCGGTATCTGTCCTGCCCCTCTCGACCACCTACGCCTTTTGCGAAGCCTTTGGTTTTGAGCGAGGCCTTAACCGCACACTCAAAGAAGCCCCTGTCTTTTATAGCATTTACGCAGGGATTATTGGGATCAGTGTGTTGATCATATTGATTCCTGGCATCCCCTTATTCCCCATTATGTGGCTCTCACAAATAATCAATGCTGTCCTGTTACCTGTGCTATTGGTTCTAGTGCTTAAGCTCTCCAACAACGATCATTTAATGGGTAAGTGGAAAAATAAACGATTCCAAAATTATTTAGCCATTGGACTGACGGTTTTTATCAGTTTGGTAACGATGGCTTTATTGGTGGTTTCGATCTTAGACTTGCGGGGCTGAAAACAATCTCGCTTAATAACTAATAGACCGGAGAAAAATCAGGCAGCACCTCTCCGGTTTTTTTGTGTGTTCGAAGAAATAAGCGCACCATAAAAAACACTGCTAATAATCAGAGAAGACTGGATATGGTAAATACAGTCCTCTCATGTTCCTTCGTCAAAATCACTATTTAATTATTTCCAGCTGACTCCTGAGAGAGCGACTCGGAGAACTGCTGAAATAGATTATATTCAATCCGCGCGAGAACGACGCCGACGACGATCAGCCCGATGGGAAAGACCAACGCCCAAAGTGGGATGATGGACGTGAAGATGACCAGCACCAATGCCAGCCCCAGTAATAGCAATCCCAGGATGATCACAATCCGGAAGACCACTCCCAGGAAGCGTACCCACCCCTTCAGGGACCCATTTTTTTGTCCTGACGATTCTTCTGTTGAATGGATCTGCTTGTTCACAAGGAATCACCTTCCGAAAAACCGACACAAAATCACCTTAATAATAGTCCCAGCCTCTGAAAACCTGAAACCCCCACTTCGGCCTGATTTTCTCGTTGGCTTAACACGCAGAGACGTTGCATGCAATGTCTCTACGGTTTATCTACCGTTTCGGGATTTCCAAAATCCCGGAGAGCCCGGTGTTATTAAGACAATTTTCCGATTGGGCAGTATCATACGGTCATCTCCAGACAATTTTCATCACGCCATATTCGCCAGCGCAAAAGTCCACATATCGGAGAATTCTTCAATCAGCTTTGCTGTCGGTTTGCCAACACCATGCCCGGCGCGAGTCTCGATCCGGATTAGCGCCGGCGACTCACTCAGTTGCGCATGTTGTAACGCTGCCGCAAACTTGAAACTATGTGCGGGAAAGACCCGGTCATCATGATCGCCCGTCATCACCATCGTGGGCGGATACGCAACGCCCGTGCGAATATTATGATAGGGGGAATAAGCCCGCAGGGTCGTAAATTCCTCGGGGTCCTCCGGTGAGCCGTAATCCGACACCCACGCCCAGCCGATAGTGAACTTGTGGAAACGGAGCATATCCATCACACCCACGTTGGGCAGACAGACGCCGAATAGATCAGGCCGTTGTGTCAGGCAGGCGCCGATCAACAGCCCACCATTACTGCGCCCGCCGATCGCCAGGCGTTCCGTGCAGGTGTAACCTTCGTCAATCAGGTATTCCGCAGCAGCGATGAAGTCGTCAAATACGTTCTGTTTGTTGTGCTTCATCCCGGCTTCGTGCCATTCCCGACCGTACTCCCCGCCCCCGCGCAGGTGCGCCTGAGCGTAGATCCCGCCCATCTCCATCCACACCAGGTTGGGAACGCTGAAACTAACGGCAACCGGGATATTGAACCCGCCATAACCGTACAAATAGGTGGGGATATCTCCATCAATCTCGAGGTCTTTACGGTGGCTGATGAACAGCGGCACGCGGGTGCCGTCCTTGCTCTGATAAAAGACCTGCTCGCTCACATAGTCATCCGGGTCAAAAACAAGATCCGGCGCACGGAACACTTCTCCCTTTCGGTCCTCCAGATTGAAGTGATAAACCGTACCGGGGGCGGTGAAGCTGGAGAACTTATAGAAGGTCTCCGGGTCGTCACTTCGACCGCCGAAACCGGTCACCGTGCCCAGGGCAGGCAGCGCCAACTCACCATCCGGCGTGCCATCGGTCTGGAAGAAGCACACCAGGTGCGCAGCGTGGTGCAGATAGGTACAGATGAAACGCCTGCCCACAAAGTCCACAAACTCCAGCTTATCCTCACCTTCGGGGATCAGTTCCTGCCACTTGGAGGGGGCGGGGTGCTCGATGTCAATGGCAATCAGCCGGTTCTGAGGTGCGCTGTGATCGGTCTTGAAATAGAACAACGTGCCATCATTCCCGACCAGTTCATATTCCGCATCGAAATCAGACAGCAATTCCACTACCTCTGCCTCCGGATCAACCAGGTCAAGTGTGAACACGCCGTTCTCCGTTGCCGTGCCATGCCAGACATAGATGATCAGATAGCGACCATCTTCGGTCACATCCCCATTAAAGCCCCACTCCTTCTGATCGGGGCGCTCATAGATCAGGCGGTCTTCCGACTGGGGCGTACCGAGCTTGTGGTAATAGAGCTTGTGGTAATAATTCGCCTGCTTGAGGGCAGCACCTTCCGGGGCATCGTAACGGCTGTAATAAAAGCCTTCATTGGCTGCGTCCCAACTGGCGCCCGAGAACTTAACCCACTCAATGGTGTCTTCCAGATCTTCCCCGTCATCCGCCCGGCGGATGTACCAGGTCTGCCAATCCGAGCCGGCATCCGCGATCCCATATGCCAAAAAGCGGCCATCCCGGCTTACCGCTGCGCCGCTCAACGCCACCGTGCCATCCTCAGAAAGCGTGTTGGGGTCAATCAGAATCCGCGGCTCCTCATCAAGGTTTTCCATCCAATAGAGCACATCCTGGTTCTGCAAGCCGTTGTTATAAGAGAAGAAATACCGACCGGCGCGCTTATAGGGCGGGGAATATTTCTCGTAGTTCCACAGTTCGATCATGCGCTGCTGGATCTTCCCCCGTAGAGGCGAACGCTCCAGAAAGCCAAAGGTCAGATCATTTTGCGCTTCAATCCAGTCGCGGATCTCCTCCCCCTCCAGGTCCTCCATCCAGCGGTAGGGATCTGGGACTTTGACACCGTGGAGCTCTTCCACCAGGTCTTGCGCTCTGGTCTCGGGGTAGGTGATAGGCATATTTCTCTCCTGATGTAAGTTTATGATGAAAAATCAGCCAGATATTGAAATAGAGCTGCCGTCAGCCGGGCATCATCCACCGCCCGGTGGGAGTTGGGCAGAGGGATCCCGCAGACAGCGCCCGCTGCTTCCAGCTTGTGAAAACGGTAACCCCGGCCGCGGGTGCTCGCCTGGCCATAGAAGGCGGCGTAGAGCTTCATCACGCAGAAAAAGCGCTTGTCGTCCATGGGCCACTCCAGCCAGTAGCGCTCGTGGGTCTGCTTCATCATCCGCAGGTCAAAGTCTGCGTTGTACATGCCGATGAAGCGGCCATCCAACACCGAGTGCAGCTCCTGCCAGGCGTCCTTCCAGTTGGGGGAGTCCGCCACCATCGCTTCCGTGATCCCGTGAATGGTGATCGCATCCTGCGGGATGGGGATGGCGGGTTTGAATAGCGACTCGAACAGGGTGTTCCCCGCCAGGTCGACCACCCCGATCTCGATCACCACATCGTCGGGTGAAAAGCCGGTGGTCTCGGTGTCGATGAAAATGGGGTCATACGCCAGGATCTGCCGGGCGCGCTGGACGACTTTGGGGTTTGCCACTGGGAACATGGGTGGTCCTCGTTCAAATGGTGACTGATGTCAGCAAGTTTACCATATTTGGAGGTTCGAAAAAATGAGGGGCGGTCGAAAAAAAACAGATCCACCGTAGTAGATGATTGTTTTCCTCTTTTTTTGATACCCTTCCCGACTGCTTCGCAGACACCCTTCCCCTTTTAAGGGGAAGGGACGGGGATGGGGTCCTATTCCAGTGATTCACCCGATCACATTCACTCCCTGCAGGAACTGGTACACAGCGAAGCCCGCCAGGGCAATTGCAGAGACTAATAACAGTGCTTTACGCACCTGCTCCCCCATCCGGCGCGCGGCGGAGAACAGTGCGATCAGAACGATGTTGGTGAGAATGAACACCCCATAGAAACTGACCAGGTAAGCGATGCCCCACCAGGGCGAGACCGCCCATGCCTGCAGCAGGTTCGGACCGTTGATCAGGCTCCAGAACAGCCAGGGACCGGGCGCCAGCACGTTCAGGACGGTCGCTTTCAGCAGGGTCTGGAGACCTTTGGTCTCTTCGGTTTCTTCAACCGCCCGATAATTGCGGAACGCGCGGAAGGAATCCCACGCCAGGTAAAGCAGGAACAGCGCACCACCAATCTGCAAAATACGCAGAAAGGAATCGGGGACGTGATTGAGCGCCAGCAGCACCACCAAGATCACAGGCCCATCGCTGACGAGAGGCGCAAAGGCCGCGGGCAGTGCCTTCTTCCACCCGCCCTGAATGGCGTAGGAGAGCAGGATCGCCTGCAACGGCCCGGGCGTGACGCCCGCGGAAAAGCCGATGGTGGCTGCAGTGAATAAAAAAATTTTGATATTCATTTTCACTGATTGTTATTTGATAATTATTACTGTGTTATTATTCAAATGAATTCCTAAAAAATCATTGGAGGGATATATGTTTGGTAGAAGATCGAAGCGAGAAGAAAGATTGGATTTTTTGTTTAAAGAATACGATTTGATTAAAGACAGTAATTACCAAGTTAGGATTCTATTTCATGCACGTATGTTGATTTTTGTAACACTCAGCTCATTTCTTCTTTCCAAAATATCTACAGCTTTAAGCCCAAATAATCAAAATATTTCACTTACTTATCTTATTCTTGTAATAATTCTATTCTTAATAGGCTTATCTACATTCATATCAATAATTGAACATCATATTAGTATAACGAATTATTTAAGAAAGTTAAATTTAACAAGAAAAAATATTGTTGAGATGACGAAATTTGATAAGAGGTTATTAGTTTTTCCTACTGATGATTCAAAACCATTATTTGGATTTTTTGGACATTCAAATAAACATAATTTTACGAAAGGTTATCCATTTATTCTCATGGTTCTTAATTCATCTTTTTTAGGATTAACACCATTACTATTTTGGTACACTTTCAATACATTTCCTGAACATAAAAATCCAATATCTGATATCAATTCATCACTAATGTATATAATTATTTCAATATTAATTTTTTCAGTTTCCCTAACCATTCATAGCATTATCCGATGTCATTTGTTCAAAAAAGCAGAACAAGATTATCAAATTCGAAAGAAAAACAACTTTCAATAACAAGAGTTTTAGAAAATTAATAAAATCTTAGATTCAAGTATCAAGTGCAACAGTGACTTTTTAAGAATACCATAGGCTGTTCAAATGCCAGACATTTTCTCGGCCGGAAATTTAATTGGCTTTCAACGAATTGGATATCACTATTAGACAA
>Ga0180009_10000122_pt1 | contig 128895 bp, 119 predicted proteins | sample OS_PC_MetaG_FD_123537 | JGI IMG/M metagenome (GOLD analysis project Ga0180009, IMG submission 123537) | Groundwater microbial communities from the Aspo Hard Rock Laboratory (HRL) deep subsurface site, Sweden - OS_PC_MetaG | ecosystem: Environmental > Aquatic > Deep subsurface > Groundwater...
GGACGGGGCATCCCCGTAGACCTCCATCCTCAAGAAAAAGAGCCCACGGTCGTGGTGGTGCTGACCCGTCTGCACGCCGGGGGCAAGTTCGACAAAACCTCCGGCGAAGGGGCGTACGCGTTCTCCGGTGGCCTGCATGGGGTGGGCGTCTCGGTGACCAATGCCCTCGCCACCCGTCTGACCGTGACGGTGAAACGGGACGGCCAGATCTACGAAGTCGTGTTTGCGGATGGCGGAAGGGTCAGCAAGGAGCTCGCTGTCATCGGCAAGTGCGCCAGGAAAGAGTCGGGCACGACGATTCAGGTCTGGCCCGACCCGGTCTTCTTCGACTCGCCCAAAATCCCCGAGCGTGAACTCGCCCGTCTGCTGCGCGCCAAGGCCGTACTGCTGCCTGGCGTCACCTTCCGGCTGGAGATCGAACGTGGCGACGCGGTGGAGGAGCACGTCTATTGCTACCACGGCGGGCTGGCCGACTACCTGTCCGAACAGGTCCCCCCTGACGAAGCCTTGGTTCCGGTCTTCGCGGGCGAGGCCTACGCGGACGGCACCAACGGGTTTGCCAAGGGCGAAGGCGCGGCATGGGCGGTGACCTGGGCGGAATCCGGCAGCTTCTCTGAATCCTACGTCAACCTGATTCCGACCCTGCAGGGCGGCACCCATGAGGCCGGTCTGCGCGCCGGCGTCTTCGATGCGGTGAAGTCCTTCGCAGAACATCACGCGCTGCTTCCGCGCGGTGTGCAGCTGCGCCAGGAAGATGTCACGGGGCGCATGTCCTTCGTTCTCTCCACCCGGCTGCTGGACCCCCAGTTCCAGGGCCAGGTGAAGGAAAAGCTCAACTCACGCGAGGCGGTGAAGCTCGTTTCGACCATGAGTCGCGATCCCTTCGAAGTCTGGCTCAATGGCCACGTGGAGTATGGCAAAGCCATCGCCGAGATGGCGTCCAAGGCGGCAGCAGCCCGTCTCAAGTCCGGCCAGAAAACCGAGAAGCGGAAAACCTCCGGGGTCGCTGTCCTGCCCGGCAAGCTTTCGGACGCCGCAACGGACGACCCGGTCATTCGCGAAATATTCCTCGTCGAGGGGGATTCCGCCGGCGGCAGTGCGAAGCAGGCGCGGGACCGCGAAACCCAGGCCATCCTGCCTTTGCGGGGCAAGGTGATGAACTCATGGGAAACCGACCCCAACGCGCTTTACGCCAACAAGGAAATCCACGACATTGCGGTCGCGCTCGGAGTGGAGCGGCATCGCTTGGGCGACCATCCGGACCTCACCGGCCTGCGCTACCACAAGGTCGTGATCATGACCGATGCCGACGTCGACGGGGCGCACATTTCCACCCTGCTGCTGACCCTCTTCTTCCGTCACTTCCCGAAACTGGTCGAACAGGGGCACATCTATGTGGCACAGCCGCCCCTCTACCGGGTGGACGCACCGGCCAAGGGCAAGAAACCCGCCCGACGCCAATACGCTCTCGATGACGGCGAACTGGTGGCGATCAAGGACCGCCTCGCTTTGGACGGCATCAAGCCTGAGGCGATTGAGGTCGGTCGCTTCAAGGGCTTGGGCGAGATGAACCCATCCCAGCTGCGTGAAACCGCCATGGATCCGGCCACCCGGCGCGTCCTTCCCGTGCTCGCCACACCCGGCGAAATGCACGAGGCGCTGAAGCTGTTCGACATGCTGATGGGCAAGAGCGCCGCCGCCGATCGGCGCGACTGGATGGAAGCCAAGGGCAATCTGGTGGAGGCTGACGTATGACCAAGGCGGTCGAAACCCACACCCTGGACCTGTTCGGGAACCCGGATGAAATTGAAACTTCGTCCCCGTCCACGCCACCTCCCCCGCCGTCTTCCGGTGACGGCGGTTTGAGTGGTGAAGACGGGCTTCCACTGGGCATTTATGCGGAGCGCTGCTACCTGGCATACGCGATGAGCGTGGTGAAGGGCCGTGCGCTGCCCTACGTCGAGGACGGCATGAAGCCCGTTCAACGCCGTATCCTCTACTCCATGCGTGAGATGGGTCTGTCGTCCAGCACCAAGCACGTCAAGTCTGCCCGGGTGGTGGGCGACGTGATCGGCAAGCTCCATCCTCACGGAGACCAGTCCGTCTATGACGCCATGGTCCGCATGGCCCAGAGCTTCACCCTGCGCTATCCGCTGATCGACGGCCAAGGCAACTTCGGGTCGCGCGATGGCGACGGCGCGGCAGCGATGCGCTACACGGAAAGCCGCCTCACACCGGTCGCCGAACTGCTCCTGGCGGAGATCGACATGGGTACGGTGGACTTCGTGCCCAACTACGACGGCGCCTTCAGGGAACCCGCCCTGCTTCCGGCCCGGCTGCCCATGCTGCTGGCCAACGGGGCGTCCGGCATTGCCGTCGGCATGGCCACCGAAATTCCCTCCCACAACCTGCGCGAACTCGGTTCCGCGGCCATCGCCCTGCTGAAAAAACCCGCGATCAGCCTCGACGGCATTCTGTCCCATGTGCCCGGCCCCGATTTCCCCGGCGGGGGGCGGATCATTACCTCTTCCGCAGATCTTCGCGCGGTATATGAATCGGGTCGAGGCAGTGTGCGCGTTCGTGCGCAATGGACGGTGGAGCAGCTCGCACGCGGCCAATGGCGCATCGTTGTCACCGAACTGCCGCCTGGCGTTTCCACGGCCCAGGCGTTGACCCAGATCGAGGCGCTGGCCAACCCGCAACCCAAGACCGGCAAGAAGGAACTGTCGCCGGAGCAGAAGAACCTCAAGCAGGCGATCCTCGCCCTGCTGGACAGCACACGCGACGAATCAGACGAGAAAAATCCGGTTCGCCTGGTCCTGGAACCCAGCTCGCGGAACCATGATCCCGAGGCCTTCATGCGTTTCTTCCTGGCCCAGACCAGTCTGGAAACCAATGTGCCGGTCAACCTCACGGTGATCGGCCGGGATGGTCGTCCCGGCCAGAAGGGTCTGGTGGCGTTGATCGCCGAATGGGCGGGCTTCCGGGTCGACACCGTGCGGCGCCGCAGCCAGCATCGGCTCGAAGGGGTGAACCGGCGCGTCCACATCCTGGAAGGGCGACTGACCATCCTCCTGAACATCGACGAGGTGATCCGGGTCATCCGTGAGTCGGACGATCCGAAGTCCGACCTGATGGCCGCTTTTGACCTCACCGAGGTGCAGGCCGATGACATCCTGGACATTCGCCTGCGTCAGCTCGCCCGGCTTGAATCCATCAAGATCGAGAAGGAATTGAAGGAATTACTGGGCGAACGCGACGCACTCAACCGCATCCTGGGCGACGGCAATGCCCTGACGTCCCTTGTCGTCGACGAGATCCGCGCTGACATGAAGAAATACGGCGATGACCGCCGCACCCGCATCGAGGCGGCGCAGTCGGTTACTGCCGCGACGACGAGCGAAGAGTCCATCGTGGACGAGCCGGTGACCGTTATCGTGTCGCTGAATGGCTGGCTGCGCACCCGGCAAGGCCAGGGTGTCGACCGGGCATCGATCCAGTACAAGGCGGGCGATGGAGAAATGGCGGTCATCGAAACCCGGACGGTGCATCCGCTCATCCTCATGGACAGCAGCGGCCGCACGTATACGCTTCGCATTTCCGACTTGCCCTCCGGTCGGGGCGATGGGGTTCCGTTCACCAGTCTCGTTGATCTGGCCAAGGGCGCGAAGCTGATTCATGCCCTTTCTGCACTGCCAGAATCCCGCTGGCTGGTATCGACCACGCTGGGCTACGGATTCATTGCCAAGTGTGCCGATATGGTGTCCCGGCAACGGGCTGGCAAGGCGTTCATGACGGTCGAGGATGGCCAATTTCCCCTGCCCCCGGTCCCTGCAACGGGCGACTGGGTTGCTGTTGCGGCAAGCAACGGCAAGGCCCTGGTGTTCCCCATCGAAGAAGTCAAAGAAGGCACTGGCGGCAAAGGCGTGCAGCTGATCAAGCTCGACGCGGGTGAAAAGATGATGGCGCTGACCGTATTCGACGGCCAGACCCTGATGGTGGAAGGCACCGGAAAGGGCAAACGCAGCGGCAGGCTGAAACTTTCGGGCGAGAACCTGGAGCGCTACCGGATCCACCGAGCGAAGAAAGGCAGCTTCCTCGAAAAAGGGATGGTGGCGAGCAGGCTCTGGACAGATTGATCCTACCTGTCCTATCTCTCATTGGTGCCATCGAGCAGCGTCGACAAGCCCCTCTCGGCTACTCGATACGTATTCAAACAGGCTCCCTTGGTGCTGGGCGCTGCCGCCCGCCCATAAGCATTACCTGTGTTACTGCGTGAAAAATGCCAACGCCTGTCCGTCGACTTGATGTGATCAAGACAGGGCGACCTGTCAAAGGCTCTAAATAGACGCCGTGCTTGCTTTCATTCAACCACTCGCTTATGCGAGTGGTTGAAGATCGATGCGGGCAATTTTTAGCCAAGAGCCTTCAGGGCTATCGGAAGTCTCGAACCCGCATGCCTTGACGAACTTGAGCATGTCGAGATTGCTTCCCAGGACGCGGCCGTACATTTTTTGCAGGCCCTGGCTTTTTGCGCAACTGAGCAGGGCATTCATCAGTTGATGCCCGATGCCGTGGTGATTCCATTTGTCCGCCACCACGACAACGAACTCGCAGCTTGATCGGTCTGGCTGGATCACATATCGCGCGGACCCCACCACGGTCTCCCCAGCGTCCCCGGGTGTCACGACGATGAGGTGCAATCCCTGCTCCGGATCAAGCTTGCATACTCGCAGGGCATCGTCCAGCCCTGGATCATAGTCACCCTGTCCGAAACGGAAGTAGCGCGCTGTAACGGACAGGCCCTTGACGAAAGCAATCAATCTTTGAGTGTCCGATTCATTCAGCTGACGCAATGTCAGCACGGTTTCGTCGTCGGCTTTCCAGACTTTCAGAGAGTCCATTAGGTCTTTACCGCATCCATGCTTTTTGAATAGATGGTTCGCCATCAGCTTATTGGATAATGATGACTCTTAGAGGCATGCGGCCGCTATCGCGCCTTACCGTTGGGAATTCGGAAATCTGCCGTTTGGCGTGATTTCCCACCGATGTCCGGCAAAGATCTCACAGTTTCGGAATGTGCAATGTCCTGCTGATCATTAACGAGCCGGAAACCGCGAACATCAATACAAGCGGGTGGAGTTGCCAAGGACCGATGTGGGTCATCCCAAACCAGAGATGGTTGCCGATCGCACCGTTGACGGTGGCGATGGCGATAACAATGACGAGCAACAGTGAGCTGGGGATCGGCGTGCCCTCGAAATACTTTACCTTGTCGCTGCCTTGCGCCAAGGTCTCGGCGGTGATGTTGTAGCGGGCAAGTCGGCTCACACCACACGCAACGAAGTAGATCAGAATCGCGCGATCCCAGAGACCATCCATGCCAGCGCCATAGGCGATGATTGCCGGCGCAACGCCAAAGGAGATCACATCGGCCAGAGAATCCAGCTCTCGCCCCAGCGACGAGGTTTTCTGACGCCAACGCGCGACGCGGCCATCGAATACATCAAATACAAACGCCAGCAGAATCAGGGCACAGGCAAACAACAGGTTCAGCTTGTCCTGGCTCTGCAAATAGCTCATCACGGCGAACAGCGCACCGACGCCGCAGGCTGCATTCCCCAACGTAAACCAGTCCGCCAGATGGAAGCTGCGGATCATCGAAAGATGCTTGGCTTGTTTCATGGCGCGGGACCCTCAAGCAGACCGATTGGCCCAGATAATATACGCGAGGTCTGGGGCGCGGATTTATCTTTGCCCTCTTTCACAGCCGAGGCAGATGCTGGGATGCCAAACGCCAAATATGGAAAATGGAAATTGAGCTGCCATAGAAGGTCAGTCCATTCAGCTTAGAATGCCGAGGAATGCCTGCCATTTTGTCGGTCAGACACCCTCTTTTTTGCGTCTGGCAAGTGTCATGCTCAGTAGGGCTCACCTCTTCCGGAGAACGCATGTATCGAAGCACAGACCGCTTGATCATCTTTGACGCCGACGGCACACTCATTGATGCTTTTTCGGCAATTGGCATTGCCTTCGCGCATCACGGCATGAACATCGGCGATCTGGAGCGATTCCAGAAACGCCGCAAGCTTTTTAAATACATTGGTGGCATCAAGGAATTCCCACGCAATCTGGCTAAGCACATGGGCAAGCGTGTCCGCAACGAACTGCTTGATACCCTGACCGAGGTCTATCGAGAAGAAGCTCTGTTGTATCCGGGCATGGCGGAATTGATCCGCGATTTGATAGAAACGCCCGGCATCCGGGTCGGCATGGTCACACGCAATATATGTCATGAACCGGAATCCACACTGGCGCGCCTGTTTGCACGGCACAACCTGGACATTGGTCAACTGGACTTCATGCATTATCTGCCGCTGCGCGAAGAGAAGACCTTCTATTTCCAGGCGGCGCGCGAACAGTTTGACATCAACCCGGCCCGCGCCTTCGCTTGTGGCGACGAACACAGGGACTACGCTGCCGCTCTGGCTGCCGGCATGCACCCATTTATCGTCTCATATGGCTTCGAGAGTCATACACGCCTGACCTTGAAGTTCGGGATCCCGGAAGCGGTCATCTCGCATGACCCTCAAGCTTTTAGCAGTAGAGTACGTCATGCGCTGGACAGGCCGTCTTAAGCGCAGCACCCTTTCCGGCTGAAAGCGCCCACGATGGTAGCGCCGATGATCACCTCCCACTGACAACAGACTGCAATGAGGGGAAGGTAGAGTATCAACTCTTGCACCTCTTCAAAGCAGAATGCCATGCTCCCCCTTGAACGCCGCGCTCACCCCCGCTATCCCTTTCTCTCGAAAGCTCGGATGATTTGCCCTGAGGTAACCTATCCTGGAACGCTGATCGATATCTCGATCTATGGGGCGCTGTTCTACGCCTCGTTCATCGGCAATGCAGTGCCAGGAACCCGGTGCATGCTGCAAGTGTTAAGTCTGAAGGAAGACATGCTGTTCCAGGTAAACGGCGCCATTGCGCACACCGGACAGTCTTTGGTCGGCATCGAATTCGCGCCGCTGGATCATGCACTTCAAAGCAGAATTCGACAGATCACGCTGTTTAATTTGGCGCCGTCCGGACATGCCGAGCGGGAACTTCCTGCCCTGCTCAAACCAAAACCCACAACACCCTCCGACAGCGAACGTATCAATCGATCCCAGTAATGCTTTCTGCCAGATTGTGAGCACGGTCGAGCGCCTAGGCTTGAACGGTTTGGCTGTTTGTGTTTTGCATTCAATATTCTTTGACAAGGGAACTAATTCTGCCCGCCCGTCCAACACGAACCAAGCATGCCAGCAAATAATAATTTTATAATTTAGCCATGTTATCGTAATGGTTTAAAGCGTATGCTCGCCGCCCTCACACCGCATGACGGGAAATCGTCATAGGCGATAACATTTCTCCATGACGGTATAAAGGTTTTTTTCCGCTTGCCGTTTGAGCTGTGCCCAAGGGCATGCATGGCAGGTTCCCTGCTGTCGTCGTCAATTCTCAAGGAATAATCACATGGATATTTCCATTTTTACACGCGCCATACTGGCTGGCACGGCGCTTCTAGTCGCCGTTGCGCCGACCAGCGCCGCCGAGCCGGGCCGCCTGCTGGCATCCCAGTGCGCCCAGTGCCACGGCACCAACGGAGCTGGGCCGGGCTTCGAAGAAATCGCAGGCAAGGATCTTTTCAACGACCTGATCGACATGAAGTACCGCCCCATCGAAGGCATCATGGACCGTCAGGCACGCGGCTATACCGATGAACAGTTGCGGCTGATCGCCGATTACCTGTCCACCCTGCCCGGCAACGGCGGCGATTAATTCCGGGAGGAAAACATGAAGAACACCCTGAACAGAAGACAGTTTCTCAAACTGGCCAGCGCGATGACTGCCCTGGCCGCAGTTCCCCGTGCTGTCGGCGCGGCAACCACAGCTCCCCGCGTGGTCGTGGTCGGCGGCGGCTTCGGCGGCGCCACGCTGGCCAAGTATGTGCGCATGTGGGGCGGCAACGTGCAGGTCACCCTGGTGGACGCCAACCCCAACCACGTTTCCTGCATTCTCTCCAACCTGGTCGTCACTGGCGCGCTGCCGATGAGCCGGATCACCCTGGCCTTCGATTCGCTGAAGGCCAACCACGGCGTGACCGTGATGCAAGGCCGCGCGGTCGCCATCGATGCCGCGGGCAACACGTTGACAGTCAGCACCAGCAGCGGCAACAAGATCCTGCCCTACGACCATCTGGTGTTGTCGCCAGGCATCGATTTCGTACCGGCTGCAGGCAACTGGAACCCGAACCTGACCCCCCACGCGTGGCAGGCCGGTGCCCAGACCACCCTGCTCAAGAACCAGCTGGCGGCGATGCGCAGCAACGACACCTTCGTCATGACGGTGCCGAAAGCACCCTACCGCTGCCCGCCAGGACCTTACGAACGGGCCTGCGTGGTGGCCGATTACCTGAAGCGCAAGGGTCGCACCGGTGCCAAGGTTGTCGTACTCGACGCCAATGCCAGCATTACCGCTGAACCGGAAGCTTTCGGCCATGCATTCAACGTGACGCATGCCGGGGTCATTCAGCATGTTCCCAACGCGACGGTGCTATCGGTGGATTCCAGCACGCGCTCGATCGTGACCAGCGCCAAGACCGTCAACAACGCCAAGGTGCTGAACTACATTCCCAACCAGCGCGCCGGCGCGATCACAGCGGGTTTGCCCCTCAACAGCACGGGATTCGTACCGGTGAATCCGCTGACTTATGGCATCGCAGGCTATCCCAACATCCATGTCATCGGGGATTCCTGCGCCGTTCCATCCTCCGACGGCAAGGCGGTGCCCAAGTCCGGCCACATGGCCAACTCGGAGGCCAAGATCTGTGCCGATGCGATCATCCGCTCTTTCACCGGCGAGGCGCCGGACGAGGACATCGCCACCAGTTCCGCGTGCTTCAGCCCGATCACCAACAAGACGTCGTCCTGGCTGTCCACCAATTTCATCTACGGTGACATCTTCGACGCCAGCGGCAACGTCAAAGGCAAAGGCATGCAGCGCATAGACGCTGGCGAAGCGGAAGCAGACATGATTGATGGCGACAGCTACCAGGACATGTTCATCTGGGCAGACAGTCTGTTCGCCGACAGCTACAGCTAACCCCCCACATTCCTGCCTCACCATGGGGCGGTGGCATGGCTGATACGGTCGACCGGGCATCCGGTTCGGCCGTATTTTTCGTTCGTGGTAATCAAAAGGATTTTGCCAGGATTAAGTTGCACATTCGGAGCGAGGATAGGCTTGAAGCAAAGTTCTTTGTCCAACCCATTGATTTTTTGGGGTCGTGGTTAGCTGGTTGCTCTGGCCCCTGCACGCTGTTCGGACAGAAGCAGCCTGCCAAATTGCAAGTTAAGCCTGTCAAATCCCGCAAGAAAAAGAACAACCTGCCAACCTGAGGTCAATCAAAACAATGTCTTTCAGCATGGGTCTAGCAAGAACAATCCTCCAACAAATGCCAAAACATCAGATGCTTACGTTTGGTTCCGCATCAATCAGTTGAAATTAACCGAGTTCAATGGTTGTTTTTAGTTACAACAGTATTTATTCAATGAAAGACTGCCGCCACGCGGTCGTCTTTCGTTCGCTGAGGAAGGTTTTCAGGGCGGGTGCTGCAAGCGGCCGACTGAAGAGAAATCCCTGCGCTTCCTGGCATCCTTCCTCTAGCAGAAACGCCAGCTGCTCCTGAGTTTCGACCCCTTCTGCGATGATGCCCAGACGCAGACTGCGTGCAAGCTGGATCACGGCACGAACAATGGCGGCATTGTCCGGATCGGTGCCGATGTCGCGCACGAAAGAGCGGTCGATCTTCAGCTTGTCGACCGCAAAGCGCTTGAGGTAGCTGAGCGACGAATAGCCTGTGCCGAAGTCATCGATCGACAGCCGCACGCCCAGCGCCTTCAGCTGCCGCACCGTATCCAGATTGTTTTCCGCGTCCTGCAGCAGGATGGACTCGGTTAGCTCCAGTTCCAGCAAATGGGGTGGCAAGCCGCTCCTGTCGAGTGCGCCCGCCACTGTCTCGATCAGACCGGGGCGGCGGAACTGCAGGGCCGACAGGTTGACCGCCATGGTCAGTTCGGGCCATCCGGCCTGACGCCATGACTGCGCCTGCCGACACGCCTCTTCCATCACCCAGGCGCCGATCGGCACAATCAGGCCGCAGTCTTCAGCCACCGGAATGAAACGGGCCGGCACGACCTCGCCCAGTTCCGGGTTATTCCAGCGCAGCAGTGCTTCCACGCCGATCACCTTGCCGCTGTCGATATCCAGTTGCGGCTGATACTGCAAATAGAATTCAGCGCGAAACAGCGCCTGGTGCAGCCGGTTTTGCAGCAACAGGTGTTCGTGTGCCTGCACGTTCATCTGCTCATCAAAGAAGCGGTAGGTGTTGCGGCCTGCATCCTTGGCGTTGTACATCGCGGTATCGGCTTTCTGCAGCAAGCCCTCAAAGTCGCGGCCATCCTCCGGATAAATTGCGACACCGATGCTGCCCGAGGCGTTCAGCACATGGCCGTTGATTTCCAGCGGTTGCGCCAGGCATTGAAGGATTTCGCCGGCGATGCGCTCCACCGTTTCCAGGTTCGGAATGTCATTCAGCAGGAGGATGAATTCATCTCCGCCCTGGCGGCTGATGGTGTCGCTCTCGCGCGTACAGCGCGACAGACGCGTCACCACCTGCTGCAGCAACAGGTCGCCCGAGGCGTGTCCCAGGGTGTCGTTCACTACCTTGAAATTATCCAGGTCGAGAAACAGCACCGCCATCCGGGTTCGGGAGCGTTCCGAACTGCTCAGCGCCTGCGCAAAACGGTCGCGCAGCAGGACGCGGTTGGGCAAGCCGGTCAGGACATCATGGTGCGCAAGAAATTCGATCCGCGCCTCAGCCTGCCTGCGCTCGGTGATGTCCTGGCAGGCGCCATACAGGCGGCTTTGTCCGGTCTCCGATTCCACCACCCGGGAATAGGCGCGGACATAGTGGGTCGAGCCGTCCGGCGAAAGCGTGCGCAACTCACATTCGCTCCGTTGTCCCGCTTCAAGATGGGTAATGTTGCGATCGAATTCGGGCAAGTCGTCGGGGTGGACAAAACCGCGCCAGCAACCCTGCTCAAGAATTTCGTCCAGCGAATACCCAAAAATCCGCTCTGCAGAAGCCGTTGCCCAGTCGATGGCAAAAAATCCGGCCTCCGACTGCACGCAGGAATACAGCAGATCGGTCGCGACGTTTGAAATCAGCCGGTAGCGTTCCTCGCTGCTGCGCAGCGCCTGTTCCATGCGCTTGCGCTCGGTAATGTCGACAAAATTGACCACCGCCCCCACCAGTTCGCCGTCGCGGAAAATCGGGTGAGACCAGTATTCCACCGGAAGGCTGCTGCCGTCCTTGCGCCAGTGCACTTCATTGTCGGCATGGGTGGACTTGCCTTTGAGGGTTGAACAGCGAACGTGGCACTGTTCCTTGGGATAGGGCCGGCCATCAGGATGGGAGTGATGGATCAGCGGGTGCACGCTCTTGCCGAGCATTTCTTCCTGCGTATAGCCCAGTATCCTGAGGCAGGCCGGGTTGACGAAGGTGCAGACGCCCTGGGTGTCAACGCCGAAAATCGCCTCGGGTGATGCCTCCAGCAGCAGCCGGAACCGTTCCTCGCTCTGGCGCAGGGCGGTCAGCGCGGCACGATGGCCCATCGCCACGCCCAGGTCGGCGGCCAGCTTTTCCAGCAGCATCACCTTTTCCGTTCCGAATGCATGCGGCTCGGCGGCATACACATTGAGTGTTCCAACCACCCTGCCCTGCACCCGTATCGGCGTTGCCGCCGATGAGCGGTAGCCCTGAGCCTGCGAGCGCTCCCGCCACAGCGCAAACTGCTGGCTGGTCTCCGTGTCGTCGTTGATCACCGTGGCGTCGGTGCGGATGGCGGTACCGGTGGGGCCCCGTCCCTGGGGCGAGTCGTCACAGCGGATATCCGCCCGGGCGAGATAGTCCCCAACAAAACCCGCCTCGGCCACCGGTCGCACCCGCACGCCATCCTGATCCAGCAGGCCGATCCAGGCCATGCGGAACAGGCCGTCCCGAACCAGTTCCTGGCAGATGCGCGACATCAATTCCTGCTCGGGCAGTTCCGCCATGAGCATTTCATTCACCGCTGCAATCGTCTGCAGAAACAGATTGCGCCGCTGCATCTGCAGGGCTTCACGCTTCTGTCGGGTGATTTCGTGCAGGCTGCCTGCCATGCGCAGCGGTTTGCCGTCGCTGCTGCGCACCCTCACCTCGCCGTGGTTCTGCACCCAAATCACACTGCCATCCACGCGCCGGATGCGGCACTCATATTCAAAATCAGCATGACCGTCGAGGCAATTCCGGACCGCCGCCATGACCTCGTCCCGCTCCTGTTCATGCACGCAGGCAAGCGCCTCTTGCCAAGTGTGCTCGGGCTGGCGCGCATCCAGCCCCATCAGTCGCGCCCACTGTGCGTTATGCCCAATCCGCCCACTGCTCAAGTCCCAGTCCCACCGGCCCTCACCGCTGATCGCCAGAGCGAAGGCGTGTTGATCCGGGTTGAGGATGGGAGGGTGGTTCGACTTGCTTGCCTTTCGCACTGCAGCGGGATCCAGCCCTTCAGCCAGCAAAGTCCTGGCTGCGTGGCGGCGTTTTCTGGCTTCCTTGAGCGAAACATCCGGGTAGACCCCCAACGCCAGCGTTTTGCGTTTGCCTTCAAAACGGTAATCCAGCCGCCAGTAGCGCGAACCTTCGGGTTGCAACAGCAAATACATGCCGCCGCCATCGGTCAGTTTGACCGGCTTGCTGGCGGGTTCGGTCTTGCGGATCAAGCCGACAGTAAGCGGGGTTGCAACGCGAGCCATGGCTGGTCCGGAGGAAAGGGGATCGGGACAATCCTATCCTGCAGGTGCCGTCAGGTATACCGTCAATACCGCCGGGTCAAGCTGGTACAAATAGCCCTGAAGACCCTGCAGGCAAAGGTGTTTTCATCATCCTGAAGCCGTAAATCCGCTACGCATGAAACGTGTTCATTTGAGGGAAAACCCCCTGTCCGTGCATGCCGGGAACGGCCCGTGGGCGATTGCCCGCTTCTTGTGATCGGCGCCATCTGACGAATCGCCCGGGTCGCACAATTCATCGCGGAACCACAGGGCGTTCGTTTCAAGCCGGGCCGTTCCGAACCTTACTGCCAGCCGCCGCCCAGCACCTTGTACAGCGTGACGCGGTTGGCGACATCGGCCAGGCGCACGATGATCAGCTCCTGTTCGGCGAGGTAGAGCGTGCGCTGGGCGTCGAGCAGGCCAAGGTAGCTGTCCACTCCGCCCTGGTAGCGTGCATCCGACAAGCGGAAGCCTGCCTGCGTGGCTTCAAGTTGTTGGCGCCTGGCGTCGAACCGCTCGGCGAGCATGGCGCGCTCGGCGAGCGCATCGGCGACCTCGCGGAACGCCGTCTGGATGGCTTTCTCGTACAGCGCCACGTTGATGTCGCGCTGCACCTCGGCCACCTCGAGGCTCGCCCGCAGGCGGCCGGCCTCGAAGATCGGAATGCGGATCTGGGGAACGAAGCTCCAGGTGCCGGATCCGCCATCGAACAGGCCGCCCAGGCTGCCGCTGGCGGACCCGGCGGCAGCGGTCAGGCTGATGCTCGGGAAGAAGGCGGCGCGTGCGGCGCCGATGCTGGCATTGGCTGCGCGCAGGTTGCGCTCGGCCTGCAGGATGTCGGGGCGACGGGTGAGCACCTCGGACGGCACACCTGCCGGCAATTCGGCCACGGCGCTGATGCTGTCGGTGAGCGTGGCCGGCAGCCATTCGGCGGGTACCGGGGCGCCCGCGACCAGTGCGAGTGCGTTTTCGTCCTGCGCGACCAAGGTGCTGAAACGCGCCACGTCGGCACGCGCGCTTTGCAGCAGCGTCTGCGACTGGTGCAGGTCGAGCGCCGAAACCGCGCCGGCATCGACAATGCGGCGGATCAGGTCGTGGGACTTCAGCCGTGTCTCGTAGGTGCTGCGCGCCAGCGCCAGCCGTTCGCGGTCGGCGGCCAGCGTCAGCCAGACGCTGGCGACTTCGGCCACCAGACTGATCTGCGCACTGCGGCGCGCTTCCCCGGTGCCGAGGTAGGTTTCGAGCGCCGCTGCGTTGAGGCTGCGGATGCGGCCGAAGAAATCCAGCTCGTAGGCGGAAAATCCGATCGTGGCGCTGTACTGGCGGTTGACCTCGGCATTGCCGCTGGCAGTGAGATCACCCGGCAGACGCTGCGCGTTCTGGCTTCCGGTGGCGCCAACGGCCGGAAACAGGTCGGCGCGCTGGATTCGGTATTGGGCGCGCGCTTTTTCGATGTTGAGCGCGGCGACACGCAGGTCGCGGTTGTTGGCCAGCGCCAGCGCGATCACCTCGCGCAGCCGCGCATCGGCGAAATAGTCGCGCCAGGCGATGGCGTCGGCCGCTGTCGTCGCGGCAGCCGGAGCCGCATCCGGAAACGCAGTCGGCACCGGCGCTGCAGGGCGCTGATAGTCCGGGGTCAGGGTGCAGGCGCCCGTCAAACTGGCGGCGAGCGCGATGCTCAGAATACGGAGCGTGCTCATGGCTTGCCCTCCAGTGGCGCCGCAACCGGGAGCGGTGCCGTGCGGTCGGTTCGCGGCTTGTCCTTGAAAATGCGCTTGATCACCACGTAGAACAGCGGCACGAAAAAGATGCCGAGCGCGGTGCCGAGCAGGGTGCCGCCGAGCACGCCGGTACCGATCGCGTTCTGGCTGCCGGAGCCGGCGCCGGTGGCGAGCACCAGCGGCAGCACGCCGAGGCCGAAGGCAAGCGAGGTCATCAGGATGGGACGCAGGCGCATGCGGATGGCCTCCATCGTGGCGGTGAGCAGATCCTTGCCCTCCTCTTCCATCTGCGCCTTGGCGAATTCGACGATCAGGATCGCGTTTTTCGACGATAGGCCGATGGTGGCCAGCAGGCCGACCTGGAAGTAAATGTCGTTCGACAGCCCGCGCCCGGTGGCGGCCAGCAGCGCGCCGAGCACGCCGAGCGGCACCACCAGCATCACCGCGAACGGCACCGACCAGCTTTCGTACAGCGCGGCGAGGCAGAGGAACACGACCAGCAGCGACAGCGCATACAAGGCCGGTGCCTGCGAACCGCTGCGGCGCTCCTCGTAGGAGGTACCGGTCCACTCGTGGCCGATGCCGGGTGGCAGCTTGGCCATGATCTCCTCCACCGCCACCATCGCCTCGCCCGACGACAGGCCAGGCGCGGCCTGACCGAGCAGCTCGACCGAGGGCTGGCCGTTGTAGCGCTCGAGGCGCGGCGAACCGAAGCTCCACTTGGCCTGGGTAAAGGCGGAGAACGGCACCATCTCGCCGGCCTTGTTGCGCACATACCATTTGTCGAGATCACCCGGCGTCATGCGCGCGCCGGCGTCGGCTTGCAGATACACCTTCTTGATGCGGCCACGGTCGATGAAGTCGTTGACATAGCTGCCGCCCCAGGCGATGGATAGCGTGTCGTTGATGTCGGCCACCGTCACCCCGAGCGCGCCGGCCTTGGCGTGGTCGATTTCGAGCTGGTATTCGGGGGTGTCGTCCTGGCCGTTGGGACGCACGCCGACCAGGCGCTTGTCCTGCGCCGCCATGCCGAGGAACTGGTTGCGCGCAGCGATCAACGCATCGTGGCCGAGGCCGGCGCGATCCTGCAGCTGCACGTTGAAGCCGCTCGAGGTGCCGAGTTCGATCACCGCCGGCGGCACGAAGGCGAACACCATCGCCTCGCGAATTTGCGAGAACGCGCCCATCGCCCGCCCGGCCACCGACTTGACGTCCATCCCGGGTCCCTTGCGTTCATCCCAGTGCTTCAGATTGACGAAGCCGATACCCATGTTCTGGCCGCCGCCGCCGAAGCTGAAGCCGGCCACGGTGAACACCGCGCGCACCGTGTCTTTTTCGTTTTCCAGAAAATGCCGCTCGACTTTTTTCAACACCTCCAGCGTGCGCTCCTGGGTGGCGCCGGCAGGCAGCATGACCTGGTTGAACATGATGCCCTGGTCTTCTTCCGGCAAAAATGAGGTGGGCATGCGCACGAACAGCAGGCCGAGCACCACGACGATCGCCAGATAAATGGCGAGATAGCGCACGCTGCGCTTGAGAATGCCGCCTACCGCCGACTCGTAGCGCAGGGTGTTGCGCGCGAACATGCGGTTGAACCAGCCGAAGAAACCGCCCAGCACCCGTCCTTCACCGTGGCCGTGGCCTTTTTCAACCGGCTTCAGCATCGTCGCACACAGCGCGGGGGTAAACACGATCGCCACCAGCACCGACAAGGCCATGGCCGCGACGATGGTGATCGAGAACTGGCGATAGATCACGCCGGTCGAGCCGCCGAAGAAAGCCATCGGCACGAACACGGCCGACAGCACCAGGCCGATGCCGACCAGCGCGCCGGTAATCTGGCGCATCGATTTCTTGGTCGCCTCCTTGGGCGACAGCCCCTCCTCGGTCATCACGCGCTCGACGTTTTCGACCACCACGATGGCGTCGTCCACCAGCAGGCCGATCGCCAGCACGACGCCGAACATGGTCAGGGTGTTGATCGAGAAGCCGAACGCTGCCATCACGCCGAAGGTGCCGAGCAGCACCACCGGGATCGCGATAGTGGGGATCAGGGTGGCGCGCAAATTTTGCAGGAACAGGAACATCACCAGGAACACCAGCGCCACGGCCTCGATCAGCGTCGTGACCACCGACTTGATCGAAATGCGCACAAAGGGCGTGGTGTCGTAAGGCACCACGGCCTCCACGCCGGCGGGGAAATAGGGCTGCAACTCGGCGAGCTTGGCGCGCACTGCGTCGGCGGTTTCCAGCGCGTTGGCGCCGGCGGCGAGCTTGATGCCGACACCGGCGGCGGGTTCGCCGTTGAAGCGCGCCATGGTGCCGTAATTTTCAGCGCCGATCTCCACCCGGGCGACGTCGCCCAGGCGCACTTCGCCGCCCTGTGCCGAGGTGCGCAGCAGGATGGCATTGAACTGTTCTGCGTTTTGCAGCCGGCTCTGCGCGGTGATCGTTGCGCTGAACCCCTGGCCGGGCAAGGACGGCGTGCCGCCAAGCTGGCCGGCCGACACCTGCGTGTTCTGCGCCTGGATCGCGGCCTTGACATCGGCTGGCGTGAGTTTGAAATTGGACAGTCGGGCCGGATCGAGCCACACCCGCATGGCGTACTGCGAGCCGAACACCTGCAACTCGCCGACACCGGTGACACGCGACAGCGGATCCTGCAGATTGGAGACCACGAAATCCGACAGATCGTTCGCGCTCAGCTTGCCATCGGTCGAGGCAAAGCCCAGCACCATCAAGAAGTTACGCGCCGATTTTGCCACCTGCACGCCCTGCTGCTGCACCGCCTGCGGCAGCAACGGCAGCGCAGTCTGCAGCTTGTTCTGCACCTGCACCTGGGCGATGTCGGGATCGGTGTCGGCGTTGAAGGTGAGCGTGACGGTGGTGCGGCCGCTGGCGTCGCTCGACGAGTTCATGTAGAGCAGGCCGTCGAGGCCGGTCATCTTTTGCTCGATGACCTGGGTCACCGAGTCTTCTACCGCTTTCGCCGACGCGCCGGGATAGCTGGCGTTGATGGCGATGGCCGGTGGCGCAATGGCGGGATATTGCGAAATCGGCAGCCCGAGGATGGACAGCGCCCCTGCCAGCATGATGACGATGGCGATGACCCACGCGAAAATGGGCCGGTCTATGAAGAAATTAGCCATGGTCGACTACCTCACTTGGCCGCAGGCGCTGCGGGCGGGCTTGCTGCGGCTGTTGCCGCATCCTGAGCTTGCACCTGCGTGCCCGGCTTCGCCTTTTGCAAGCCTTCGACGATGACGCGATCGCCGGCGGTCAGGCCTTCGGTCACCACCCATTTGTCCTCCTTCGACTGCTCCGCCTTGACGATGCGAGCCTCGACCTTGCTTTCGGCATTCACCACCATCACGGTCGCATTGCCCTTCGGGTCACGACTGACTGCAGCGTGCGGCACCAGCATGGCATCACGGTTCACGCCCTGTGTCAGCCGTGCACGCACGTACATGCCGGGCAACAGCTCGCCCTTGGGGTTGGGGAAGATGGCGCGCAGCGTCACGCTGCCGGTGGCCTGGTCGACCGTCACTTCGGAAAATGCCAGCCTGCCCTCGGCAGCGTAGGCACTGCCGTCTTCCAGCACCAGTTGCACCGGCACGCTATTGCCGCCTGCGCGAGCCAGCTTGCCCGAATCGAGCGCGCGTTTCAGGCTCAGCAGCTCGGCGCTGGACTGCGTCAAATCGACATAGATCGGATCAAGCTGCTGCACTGTGGCCAGCGCCGCGGCCTGGTTCGCCGTCACCAGCGCCCCCGCCGTCACGGTCGAGCGGCCGATGCGGCCCGCAATCGGCGAGGCCACGCGGGTGTAATCGAGATCGACACGCGCCTTGTCGAGTGCCGCCCTGGCCATGCCGACATCGGCCTGCGCCTGTTTCTGCCCGGCCTGGGCTTCTTCGTTGGCCTGGGTGCTCACTGCCTGGATTTTGACCAGATCGGCATAGCGAACCGCCTTCAGCCGCGCAGCCTCCAGATTGGCCTCGGCGCGTGCCTGGCTGGCGCGCGCACTGTCGTAGGCGGCTTGATACGTTGCCGGGTCGATTCGGTACAGCACCTGCCCAAGTTTGACCTCGCTGCCCTCCTTGAACAGGCGCGCCTTGACGATGCCGGTCACCTGCGGCCGCAGTTCAGCCACCTGATACGGCACCGTGCGACCGGGCAGCTCCGCGACTTGCGCCACCGATTCTGGCTGCACGGTCACCACCGTGACCGCTGGGGCTGCCGGCGGCCCGCCCGCAGGCGGCTGTTTCTGCTCGCCGCACGCGCTGAGCAGCAACACGCCAGTCAGGGCGAAACTGGCTGAAATGAATGGCAGGATGCGTGGGGTCTGCATGGAAAACCTTTCGTAAATGGGCGCTGGCTTCGCCTGCCTGTTTTGACGCCGCTACCTGATCGGCAAGTCATGCCGGATAGGCAATTAAAATATAGAATGAATGTTCAATCTATATTATTATTCCAGTGAGCGCAAGATTGATGATCCATTTCAAGCCTTGCGCCTAACGACAGGAGACAGGCATGACTGCTGCGAATTCCCTTTCCGCCGATATTTCGCGCGCCGACGCACGCCGCGTGCAGATTCGCGCAGCCGCAGCGGACTGCTTCCGCCAGCATGGCTTCCACGGCACCAGCATTGCGCAAATATCGAAAGCAGCCGGCATGAGCACCGGCCACATCTATCACTACTTTGAAAACAAGGAAGCGATCATTGCCGACATCGTCGCCCAGGATCTCGAACGCCTGCTGACGCTGACCGCCGAACTGCGCGCGGCAAGCGATGTCAAGGCAGCGATGATCGAACGCGCCGTCGAGGGGGTGCAAGAGAATCTCGACCCGGGCAAGGCCGGGCTGCAACTGGAAATCGTCGCTGAAGCCGCGCGCAATCCGCATATCGCAGAAATCGTTCAGGCAGCCGACCGGCAGTGTCGCGAGAGTCTGGCTGCAACCATCCGCACCCAACGCCAGGCCGCCGGGCATAAAGACAACGAGGACACGCTGGCCAGCATGGTGGAAGCCATTTCCGCGATGTTCGAGGGCTTGCGGATACGCGCCATCCGCAACCCCGGCATTGATCGGGATGGCGTGGTGCTGATGTTCCGGCGCATGGTCGGCGACCTGCTTTCACAAACGCCTTAAGTCACCCGGCCAACGCAACGGGTGGCCGATATCAGCCATCCTCATGCCGGAAACCGGGGCTCATCGATACACCAGGACCGGAATGGTGCAGTGCGTCAAAACCTTCTGCGTTTCCGATCCGAGCAGGAAGGCGCGCAGCCCGTGATGGCCATGCGACGCCATGAAGATGAGATCACAGGCGCCACGTTGCGCTGCCGCAATGATGCCTTCATACGGCGCATCGCATTCGGTGCTGACCAGGTCGAATGACACGCCCTCCCCGGCCGCTACCTGCTCGACACTGTGCAGCAAGGTTGCGGCCTGCTTGTCCATCGCTGCGCGGTAGGCTTCGCTGGCTGCGGCAAAATCGAACATTCCTTCGGTCGACATGCCGTAGGGCAAGCTGGATGATTTGGCGTAATAAAACGTCAGCCGGGCGCCGGCTTCCCGGGCAAACGAACAGGCGCGTTTCACCACTGCACGGGTCAATTCGCTGCCATCGATCGGCACGAGTATGTGCTGGAACATGGTCACCTCCCTTTTTCATGCGCTCGAAGAACCGGGGATCCGAAGATCCGGTTCACTCTGTCGCAGCGCCAACTGGCGGGCAGTCGCTGTTTTCGCCACATGGCATTGCATTCAGGTTGCCTGCGGCAGGCAGGGTGGCTGGCGTTCACGCGCCCGGCCTTTGCACGGCTATGTGTATCCAGCATGTCGGATGATTCAATATAGACACCCTTTACATGGGAATGCGCTGCATTCACCCTGACAGGGCAACGCATCGCGAGTTGAGCATGGCTTCGGTAACCCCTGCCCCCCGATTTCATCTGCTATACCTTTAAATCAGCAGGACATCGCTCCGTCCTTCGCCGGACGGCAGGAACTCAACCCGCAGGAAGAACCATGACCCATCACTCCATCGATATTGCCAGCCGCGTCAGCCCAAGCTTGTCGACACTGCTCAACAGCCGGGTCCTCAATCCGGACTGCACCCAGCCCGTCACGCTCATCTCGGTGCGGCGCTTTCTCGCCGACCTGCTGCCGAAGGATTTCAACGAGGCCGAACGAATCCATCATTTCGACATCAGCGAATCACTGCTCGATGAACTGGATGCACTCATCGAGGAATTCGACGGCAGCGCCCTGGCGGTCGATTTTGTGAAGGCCAGCGCCAGCGAGCCACTTTCGCGCGCGATCGAGGCGGTGGTCAATGACGAGAACCGGGAAAATCCGCCGACGCTTGCAGGGATTCGTGACGCCCTCCTTGCAGGGCTGGCCGCACGGCTGGTGGGCGACGGCGTGATGGAAGACGATGAGGACGATTCACTGCTGGCTGAGATCGACGCACTGATCGAGCAGTTTGGCGCTGACAGCCTTGCCGAAGAGTTGATCCGCTACGAATAGCACCCGGCTTTCAAAAGGAGGTCCGCATGGTTAAAAATCGGCGCTCGAGGCGTGTTCTGGCCCTGTTCATGGTGGTTCTGGGCGGTGTGCTGATTTTTCTGGCGCCCGAAATGTGGCTCGGTCTGGTGCTGCTCGTGCTGGGCGTGGGCGTCGAGCTGGCGGGCATCGCGCTGGAACGCAAGGTTTAGCCGGCACTTCGTTCAGAGCTGTTGTTACCGGCAGACGAGGGTGGCCAGTGTCCTGACGTAAAAAGGCAAGCCTGCCATTTTTTGTTGTCATCGAAAGGAGCACAGAATGAAAGAGCGATTCGCTGGATTCCAACCCGTCCGCCGCGACCGTCTGATTCAGGAATCCCGGCACGACCCCTACAAGGCAAAGCACAAGTTGCCGGAACCCACGGTTTGCCCGCAATGCGGTGCCGTGTTTCATGACGGACACTGGCAATGGCTGGTCAAGCCCGCCCAGGCAAACGAAGCAATGTGTCCGGCCTGTCACCGCATTCACGACGACTTCCCCGCTGGCTATCTCACTGTGGCGGGTACTTTCTTCAAAGATCATCGCGAGGAATTGCTGCACCTGGCCAGAAACGAGGAAACCCGCGCCAAGACCGAGCATCCGCTGAAGCGGATCATGAAAATCGAGGATCAGGATGGGGACACCCTGATCACCACGACCGACATCCATCTCGCCCGCGGCATCGGAGACGCACTGCACCATGCCTACCAGGGCGAGCTTGAATACCACTACAACGAACAGGAGAACCTGCTGCGCGTGATGTGGACTCGCTAGTGTGGACCGCTCGCCCGATCGACCTTGCACCCGACTAGCGGTTGATGCGGCGCGATGCGAGCAGCAATGAACGATTTGCCTGAACTGATCCGCAACCTGCGTGACCCGGCCTGCTACGACCACGCGGCAGGCCCGGTTCGCGTGATCGAAACCCATATCTCCTGGGTACTGCTCACCGGCGAATTTGCTTACAAGATCAAGAAGCCGCTCAATCTCGGCTTCCTCGACTTCAGCAGCCTGGACAAGCGCCTGCACGCCTGCTGCGATGAAGTGCAACTCAACCGGCGTCTCGCGCCCGCCCTCTACCTTGATGTTGTCCCCATCACCGGCACGCCCGCCGCCCCGCGCGTCAATGGCAGCGGCGAGACGGTCGAGTATGCCGTGAAGATGCGCCAGTTTCCGCCGGATGCCACGCTCGACCGGCTCGACTCGCAAGGTCGCATGACCGCGCAACAGGTCGAAGCCATCGCCACCACCCTCGGTCGTTTCCATACAGACACCTGCGCGCGCGCCGCCTCAGACAGCCCCTGGGGCAGTGCGGAGCATATCTGGCAGCCGGTAGCGCAAAATTTTGCGCAGATCGCGCCGCGCCTCAATGATCCGGCCGACCGGCAACAACTCGATGCCCTGCAGCGCTGGAGCACAGCCGAACACGCCCGGCTTGCCCCGCTGATGGCCGCACGCAAGCGCGAGGGCTGGGTGCGCGAATGCCACGGCGACCTCCACCTCGGCAATCTGGCCTGGGTGGACGATCAACTGCTGGTGTTCGATTGTCTTGAATTCAATCCCGAGCTGCGCTGGATCGACATTCAGTCCGAAATCGCCTTTTGCTATATGGATCTGCTGCAGCGAGGCCATGCGGATTGGGCGTGGCTTTTCCTCAATGGCTGGCTGGAACAGACCGGCGACCACGCCGGGCTGGCGCTGCTGCGTTACTACGCGGTGTATCGCGCCCTGGTGCGCGCCAAGGTCGCGGCAATCCGCAGCGGACAGATTGCCGGCCCCGAGCGCGACGCCGCGCTTGCCGACGTGCGCACGCTGTTGCGACTGGCGTCGACCCTGACGCGTCCCCTGCCCGTCCGCCTCGACATCACCCATGGCCTGGCGGGGTCGGGCAAGTCCACCGTCACCCGCAACCTGATGCAAACCCCGGGTGCCATCCGCCTGCGTTCCGATGTCGAGCGCAAGCGCCTCGCAGGATTTGACGCCATGGCGCGCAGCGCTTGCGGCGTCGGGCAGGATTTATACACGGCCGACGCCACGCGCCGCACCTACGCGCATCTGGCCCAGCTGACGGAAAATCTTCTCGACGCCGGCTGGCCGGTAATCGTCGATGCCACCTTCACCGCACGCTGGCAGCGCGACCTGCTGCGCGAAACAGCGCACAGCAGGAACGTCGCGTTCCGTATTCTGGATTTCCCGCTTCCCGTCGCCACCCTGCGCGAGCGTGTCCTCCAGCGATCACGTAAAGGAAACGATGCCTCGGAGGCTGGTCTTGCCGTGCTGCAACATCAGCTTGATACAGAAGAGCCGCTTGCTGCCGACGAGCAAGTGGACATTGTCAGGGTCGACCAATAGAAACAATAGAAATGACAACGGCCGCATCGCGGCCGTCTTTTGAGCATCGTTGATTACCGGTGGTCCGGCCCGCGATTGTCATTTTTGTTGCCCTGCCCCCTGTCTTGCGGGCCACCCTGGCTACGGTTTTTTTGATAATGCTGCTGCGTCACGGCCTCACGCGGCTGATAGCGGTAGCGTTCGGTGCGGATCGAACGTTGCTGTTCGACAGCGCGGGGATAGCGCTCCCCCGAATAATTCCGCTGGTAGCTCGGCAACGGTGCAGGTGTCGGTGCTACGCGACGATTCCATTGATCCCAGCCGCTTCGACGCTGTTCCCAGTCACGCCCCCAGTGTTCACCCCAGCGTGGCGGCTGGTCGGCACGCCATCCGCGGAAATACGGCGGAGGCTGGCGGTAGTAGCGCACCGGAACGCGCAGCACATACAGCGGCACATAATCCCGTTCCACCCGATCCCACGGCCCGTTGTACCAGCTGCTTGCATACCAGTAATCCCCCTGGAACACCCAGTACAGGCCGTCGTAAAAGAAGTAGTTGAAATTGACTCCGGGGCTGTAATAAACAGGATAGCCCGGCACACGGACGAGCCGCGGATAGGCCGGCAAGTTGATCCCGATGCTGACGCCGGGAACGCTGATGCCGATCCCGACGCTGACCTCGGCATGCGCTACGGTCAGAGGGGAAAGCACCATCGACAATGCAATCAATAGTTTGCGCATGTTGTGTCCTCTTGTTGAATAAACAGTCATCGCACGGAGACTTGTTCGGATGGGCACTCTGCCTGCGACAAGCGAGGCAAGGAAAACATTCAAAGACCGTTAGAGACGCCGGCCTTGAATGACTCGAATCAGGATCACCACAATCGCGAGAACCAGCAGAATGTGAACCAGTCCGCCCATGGTGGTTGAAGTCACCATCCCCAGTAGCCAAAGAATCACCAGTACGACAACAATGGTTTCAAGCATAGTCCTTCTCCCTTTGATGGACTTCAGAATCGTCAGTGTGACCGGGGCTTCATCCGGAGCCCCTGATTGCCGTACAAACGTTGCCGGACAAGCGTTCGGCAACGTTAAAAAATGGCGAACGATTTGATGCCCTTACTTCAGCCGCATGTCGTTCTTGACGCCAACGACACCGCTTACGCCACGCGTGACTTCAACCGCCTTGTTGATATCAGCCTGGGAATTGACGAAGCCGCCCAGTTGAACCACCCCCTTGAAGGTTTCGACATTGATCTCGGCCGATTTCAGCGTGGATTCATTGAAAATAGCTGCCTTCACTTTGGTGGTGATGACTGCATCGTCAATATATTCCCCTGCGCCTTCTTGCTTGGACGACGATGCGCATCCCGCCAGAGAAACCAGCAGAAATGCGGAAAGAACAGCGGCGAAACGATTGGGTTTGATCATGATGACGCTCCTTGTAGTAAGAAATGAACCTGCATTTATCTTGATTCCACGACACGATCGAAGGGCAATGTGATGCTAGCAACACATTGTGGTTTTACAACCCAGCACGCGATCGATGCTGCACCAGCCGGCTTTTTCATGATTCAACTGCCGGGTAACCTGAGTCCGATTTGTCACCCAGACCAGGCAGCCCGTTGGTCTTCGTTCAGGTCTGTGGACAACAGGGCAGTCGCGGGCGGCTACCCGCTCCTTTAACCGGCGCCACCTCACGAACTGCCCTGGTCGCACAGCTTATCGGGGCACCACGCGGGCGTTCGTTCCGCTGCCTTCAACGCGCACGCGCATGCCTTCGCGCAAACGGTTATCTACCGGTTGTGTGATCGTGACGCTGCCGCCGGTACTCATGTTCACGACGATCCGTTGCGCATCCTGTTTGCTCATCTTGCTCTCGGCATAAGTGCCCGCCACCCCGCCCAACACCGCGCCCGCCACCGTGGCCGTGGTGCTGTCGCCCACGCCTGCGCCAAGCAGGCCTCCCGCCACCGCGCCGGCGGCTGTGCCGACCCCCAGCTTGTACTTGTCGTCCACCTGGATGGTTTCCAGCTGGGCAATGGTTCCGTTCCGCTCCGACTGGCTCGCCGTTGCGCTGTCCGTCTCGCCATATTGCGTCCCGCCCAGGCTGCCCATTTCCGCACAGCCGCCGGACAGGCTTGCCGCCAACAGTAAAGACACCGTAATCCGCTGGTTCATGACAACACTCCTCAAATGGGTTGGGGAATTCAATATAGGAAATCGCAGCGCATTTATCGCGTGTCCCGGCAAACAGTGCGTGATGGCAGCCGAAGTAAAAGCGCTTCACCTGACCGACTGGGTCAGCATGAGCCAACGGGTCACGGGACGCGTGCGGGGATGGACGGCACGTTTTCTTGAATCGGGTAAGCGTCAAAACCAGGTTGCAACTTCGCAACCAGAGCGGGCTGAACGAATAACACCATGCGCCTGACAGATTGATTGTTTTTGGATTGCAGGAGCGCAGGTTCGGGGATCAGACCGCCCGAGTCGAAGTGTTTTCGCCCCTGAAGGTGCCAACTGGCACTGCTTTATTTTTATTTCAGAAAGCGATCCCAGCCGGCGATCGGTGTTGGCTTCCCGAACAGAAAGCCTTGATAGGCCTTGCAATTGTTCTGCAGCAAAAAATCCCGCTGCGCCTGGGTTTCGACGCCTTCGGCGATCACCTGCAAACCCAGCGTGTGACTCATGGCCAGGATGGCTCGCACAATGGCGGCATCGTTTGCGTCCTCCGTCACATCACGCACAAAGGACTGGTCAATTTTCACCTGGTGCAGCGGCAGACGCTTGAGGTAGGACAGCGACGAATATCCGGTACCGAAATCATCCAGCGAGAAACCCACCCCCAAGGCATTGAGCTGCTGCATGCGGTCAATGACCACATCCACGTTGCCGAGCACCACGCTCTCGGTCAACTCGAGTTTGAGGCGGGCTGGACTGATCCCGCTCGAAACCAGGCTTTTCTGAACGTTTTCAACGAAGTCATGCTGGTGAAATTGCCGGGCACTGACGTTGACCGACATCTGCAAAGCCTGGGTGCGCGAATCGCTTTCCCATGCTTTCAGCTGGGCGCAGGCCGTATCCAGCACCCATTGGCCGATCGGCAGGATGAGCCCGGTTTCCTCGGCCAGCGGAATGAACTCGGCCGGAGAAACCAGAACCTGATTCGGCAACATCCAGCGCAGCAAGGCCTCGGCGCCGATCAAGTCGCCGTTCTGGTCAACCTGGGGCTGGTAAAAGAGCTGGAATTCTTTCTTTTCCAGTGCCCGGCGCAGGGCGGATTCCAGCGCAGTGCGCGAATCAATCGCAGCCTGCATGGCCGGGTTGAAGAACCGAACCAGATTGCGCCCGGCATCCTTGGCCTGATAAAGCGCCACGTCGGCCTGTTTAAGCAACATGTCGACCGTGGCGCCCTGCCCCCGGAACAACGTCAGACCAATGCTGGTGGCGCTGTGAAACCGGGTTTCACTGGTGCTCAGGGAATAAGGCTGATTGAGCGCGTGACGCACCTTTTCCGCGATGCTCTCGGCCTGTTGCGCCGCCGGTTCTTCGTCTTCTCCCAAGGCTTCGAGAATCACCACGAATTCATCGCCGCCCAGACGGCAAACCGTATCTTCCTGGCGCACGTTGGCATTCAGGCGTTGTGCCACTTCGATCAGCAGCTGGTCGCCCACATCGTGGCCCTGAGTGTCATTGAGAACCTTGAAGTGATCGAGGTCGAGGATCAGCACCGCGCCGAACTTATGGCTGCGATGGCTGGTGAGCAGCGCCTGGTTCAAGCGGTCCATCAGCAAGCGACGGTTGGGCAATTGGGTGAGCGGATCAAAATAAGCCAGGCTCCGGATCTGTTCTTCTACCTCCTTGCGATCCGTGATGTCGCGCACCAGGCCAAGAACATAGGCCTGCCCCGAAAACTCGAAATAATTGGCGTTGATTTCCACGGGAGTAAAGCACCCATTACGCGTCCTGTGGTGGCTCTCGAACGTCATGGTTTTTGTTGTCCTGAGTTGATCCCAGAACGTCTGCCACTGTTGCGGCTGGGTGGTGATGCCATCGACGTCAATCACCCGCAATGTCAGCAGTTCATCCCGCGTGTGACCAAGCGACCGGCAGGCCTCATCGTTCACATAGTGAAAATAGCCTTGCTCATCAGCCATATAGGCGGCTTCTTTCACATGGTTCAGCGCGAAGTTCACCAGTGCCAAATGCCGGTTCGAGCTTTCGCGTTCGGTGATGTCGCGAGCAATGCCGAGCACGCCGATGACGTGTCCGTCCAGATCGAGCAGAGGCGTTTTGACCGTTTCGAGCAAGGCACGATGGCCATCCGAAGCAAAAACCACCCATTCCTCATTTTGAGTTGAATGCCCGGCCGCCATGGCTTCCCGGTCTTTCTGCTGAAAAAACCGCGCCAGTTCGGGGTCGACAAAATCGAAATCGGTTTTGCCCTTGATGACCGACTCCGGCGCGCCGAGTAAGCGTTCGAAACCGGGATTGCACATCTGAAAGACCCCGTTCGCATCCTTGAGCCAGATCAGATCAGGCAAGGCCTGGAGAATCAGGTGTTTTTGCTGCTCGCTTTGTTGCAGATTCCGGCTGACGATTTTCAGCAGATCATGCTCGTGCACCAGCGTGCTTTGCTTGAGCATGGCCAGCATGACCACGACCAGCGCGCCCGCCTTGACTGCGTGACTGACCGCCGGGGACACGCCCGTGTGGGGATCCGACAGGATGACCGCAAGGCCGGCAAGTACAACGGCCGCCAATGGCAGCAGACGCAGGAAACCCTCGCACCATTGTTCCCAGGCCGCGTTACGCGAGGGCTCGACTTTCCAGTACAGCGTAGCCAGACCCATGCCCATCACCGACAAGGAAAACAGGCTGTTGAGCGCGATGCCGTCAGTGACTGCACCTTCCAGCGCCAGGGTGTTCCACAGCATCCAGCATCCGCCCGTGACGACCAGCGACAACAGGAACAATCCGTAACCTGAGGACCATTTCAAACGCAGGGTCGGAATGGCAATCAGGCCAATACACGCCGCTGCAAAAACACTCGCGGGATACGCCACCAACACAGCCAGTGAAAGCAGCGATGTGTCTCCACGCCTGGGCAGATACAAGGCCAGAACCAGGGTCAACGCGGCAATGGCAAGGGTTGCGGCATCCAGCAGCAGGGTTTTACGCTGAACGGGGTCGGCCAGACGGAAGACCTCGATCAGCAAGCCCGCGCCAATACAAGGACCCAACCACAAATAGAGGAAGTCGGAAGGCGACGGGAAACCGCTAAAACCGGTTACCGCTTGAACGTCCCAGATGACCTGACCGCATGCATAGGCCGTCAGGCCGATCGCAATCCAGCGCAGCCCTCTGGCACTCTCGGCCTGCGCCGCGCGCTGGCCCATCCAGGCAAGTGCTGCCGCGGTAAGCGTGCCTACCGTCCAGTGCAGGTTGTCGAAGAAGCTGATCCAGTGCACATCCTGCGCGAAACGGACACCCACCGCACCAACCAGAAGCCCGGTCATGCCCGCGATGAGGGCCAGGCGCATGTTTGCTGAGGGGTTGGCTCGGCTAATCGGATGCATCGATTTGAGTCTACCCTGTCAAAAAAACCATCAATGAAACGCTGGCAGCGAAATGCACCTCACCGTCGTCCCGTATGGGCGCTGCCACCCAGGATCTATAACGGCAACAATCAACCGGTCTATAGACTTGTCCGAACTCAGTTCGAGGCCGTCAAAGCCGGGGCGGGTATCGAAAGCCGCGAGTCCGGTTTCCGCTCACAACAGACCGGATCACCCACCCGGATAATACCCTCTTTAATAATGCGGGAATTCACGCCACCATGACCGCGCATCGCGTTATAGCCCCCCTGCCCCAATACGGTTTCCATACGCGAGCAGGGTGCGCAATGACCGGTCACCTCCAGCACCACGTCGCTGCCGATACGCAGCAGAAGGGGCTGGTCACGAAACAAGGCCTTTGCCGCCAGCAGGTTCAATCCCGACACCACCAGATTGCGCCGCAACACGGCCGGATCGATACGCGCCTGCCCCATCAAAGCCGCCACAGCGGACAGATGCTCCGCCTGGATCAAAGTGATTTGCCTGGAACCGCCCGCCACGCGACGCCCACCGCCACTTGCATAGTGATCGCCCTCCAGGCCGCATCCGGCAACGGCCAGAACGTGATCCACCGACTGCACTGCTGAACGGCGCTGCGAACGCAGATATATGGCCTGGATCTGTCCGGTGCGGGGAAAGCGGCTTGCCAGGTCGCGTAAATCCACGTGTTCAATCCGCGTGATGTCGCTCATGCCCAAGCCTACGAAATCCGCACTTCGGTTCCCACCGACACCAGCTTGAACAACTCCGCCACGTCCTCATTCTTCATGCGGATGCAGCCGTGCGATGCAGGCGTGCCGAGTTTGTGCTCTTCATTGGTGCCATGGATGTAGATGAACCGATCGTGCGAGTCCACGTTGCCGCCCTGGTTTTTGCCTGGTTCCAAGCCTTCGAGCCACAGGATGCGCGAGAGGATCCAGTCGCGTCCCGGGTTTTCCACGTCCAGCTCGGGAGTCCAGATTTCACCGGTGGGCTGGCGCGATTTGAACGCCGTTCCCAGCGGGGCATCCGCGCCGATCATTTCCACAATACGGTGACGACCGCGCGGCGTGCAATGGCTGCCGGTCAATTCCCCCAGCCCATTTGCTGCAGTTGAAACGGCGTATTGGCGAATCAGCATGTCGCCATCCGGATACGGCTCCCATAGATACAACTGCTGCAAGCGGGAATCCACCTCGATCAACAGCCCGTTCATTGTGTCGCCCCCTTCTTTTGCTGCCGTCGCGCGTCGAAAAACCCCGAGATCATCGCCGCGCACTCGTCTGCCAGCACGCCGCCGATGATGTCGCAATGATGATTCAAACGCGGCTCGGCGAACACATCCATGATGCTGCCATGCGCACCGGTCTTGTATTCGCGCGCGCCATACACCACCCGCGCCACCCGCGAATGCAGGATCGCCCCCGCGCACATCACGCACGGCTCCATCGTGACATACAAGGTGCAGCCCACCAGCCGGTAATTCGCCAGCCGCCCCGCCGCATCGCGCAGCGCCATCACCTCGGCATGTGCCGTGGGATCGTGGCTCGAAATGGGCTGGTTGAATCCGCGCCCGACGATCTCGCCGCCGCACACCACCAGCGCCCCCACCGGCACCTCGCCCGCCGCCCAGCCCTGGCGGGCGAGTTCGAGTGCAGCGCGCATGTAGTCTTCGTCAGTCATCATCGATCCAACGGGCTCATCACCCCGCGCCCGCCTTTGTTCAACACATGGGTATAAATCATAGTGGTCGACACATCCGAATGTCCAAGCAGCTCCTGCACCGTGCGAATGTCGTAGCCGGCTTCCAGCAAATGCGTGGCGAACGAATGGCGCAAGGTATGGGGCGTGGCGGGTTTGACAAGACCTGATGCCTGCACCGCCCGCTTCATCGCGCGTTGCAGCAGCTTTTCATCGAGGTGATGCCGGCGTTCTGCACCGCTGCGTGGGTCAACCGAGTAACTGCCAGACGGAAAAATATACTGCCAGCCCCACTCGGCAGGTGCGTTGGGATATTTTTTAGCCAAAGCATCGGGCATATACACCGCCGATTTTCCCACCCGGCTGTCGTCGTCAAACAGCGCCCGCCGCTGCTGCAAATGCGACTGCAAAACCGGCACCACAGAGTCGGGCAGCATCGTCACCCTGTCCTTGGCGCCCTTGCCATCGCGGATCAAAATTTCGCGGCGTGCGAAATCCACATCCTTCACCCGCAGCCTCACGCATTCCATCAGGCGCATCCCTGTGCCATAAAGCAAACGCGCCATCAGGCCATACACCCCCGCCATACGATCCAGCACTGCATGCGTCTCTTCGCGCGTCAAAACCACGGGCATCCGTTGCGGACGCTTGGCGCGCGTGACGTTATTCAGCCACGGCAGATCAATTCCCAGCACCTCCCGGTACAAAAACAGCAACGCCGACAACGCCTGATTTTGCGTGGCAGCCGCCACATTGCCTTCCACCGCCAGATGCGTCAAAAATGTCTCGACCTCGCGAGCGCCCATGTCCCTGGGATGTTTTTTGTCATGAAACAGAATGAACCGCTTAATCCACTGAACATATTGTGTTTCTGTGCGGATGCTGTAATGCTTCACCCGGATTCGGTCGCGCACCTGATCAAGCAGTTTGGGCGGCTGAGCCAGCGGTGTGTTGTTGGTTTGCATATGCGTCCCCTATCAAAACATAGCTTTAATTAGAACAACAGGTTTCCACTGAAATGACCGTGTTATACACCTTTGTGGTTTTTTGTTATGCACCGATTCCGGTGTCTACTTAACGTTAGGCAACTCAGGTCGTGGCCAATCTTGTTCGTAACCTCACCATCGCACTCGCCTTCACAAGCATTGTCGCTGGTCTTTTTTTGTTCAAATTATTGGCCTTGCTTGGGGTATCTGCTTCTAGCTCAACAGAAGTGCGCTGGGTACTTATTCTGGGTATGCCTGTCTTGTTAGCCGTGTCGTTTTTCCGGCTCAACTTAACTCCCGCGCAGAGTGGGGCTAGTGTTGCCTTGTATTCTCTAGCTCAGTTCGCTATTTTTCTCGCACCTTTTGGTTGGCTCGCTCGTCATGCCCTTGCCTAACCCGGCGGTCAAGACCGCTCCACTTCGTTCCGCTGGGACGCCGCTGAAGCGGCGCCCCTTACCTCTACGTTAGGGCACAACATGAAAACAAAGCGCGACGAAAACTTTAAGAGACTCAAAGCACGATACAAAGCAATGGTGCTTATTCCGACTGCCGGACTCATTCTTTCAATATTCCCCAGCAAACCAATCCTGGTTGCGCTTACAGTGTTAATGGGCATCGATCCTAACCTGCCCCCCTTAGAGCAAGATGGTGGCTTGATCTATCTAGTGCTAATCATTCTTGTATTCGGAGCAGTCATCCTGGCCGGCGCGACAGTTGGGTTCTTCCTTGTTGCTGGGCTCCTAAAGGCAACGGAGGGGCTCTCGCCAAAGCATGTATTTCGCGCATTTGCAAAAGGTGATTACCCGTCACACTGGCTTAGGAATGACAACCCCTAACACGGCGGTCAAGACCGCTCCACTTCGTTCCGCTGGGACGCCGCTGAAGCGGCGCCCCTTACCTCTACGTTAGAACTCGATGAATTCTCCAATTACGACATACGAAGTCAGCCACAGCTGGGGTGATCCGCGTGAACCCGAGTACAAGAACGATTTGCCGGTGTCATATGCCCACTATCACGAGGGAGACATCGCCCTTCATTTTAAGGTTGTCGGCACACGCCTGCCTGATTCTCGTGAGGTTCGATGGGTACTGGAGGCACCCGTAAACACGAGAAAGGTTCTGGGTAAGCGTTGGGCTGATCGCGCGATAATTTTTGATCGAGTAGTTGTATACCTAGAAGGTCTTGGGGATGGAGACCTAGATCGGAAACCAGGTGGGAAGAGGTTTGCTAACTTGACTGTCGACACGTCTATGGTGCCAAGCCGGTTGTCAACTGTGCTAAAGGAAGTCTCAAACCAGTTAAGTCTATTCCTCCCCAGCCGCCAGATTTTCCCGCTCGTAGGACTCGGGCTTGCGATTGCCTACGCCAAACAGCATTTTCACTTCGCATGGCCATGGCTGCCGGAGAAAAGCGTCTCGTTTACGTTGCTGTTCCTAGGGCTGGTTTCGATGCTTATGCTCGCCCGAGAAGCAGAGAGGAACTATCGAATATTTAAAAATGGCCTTTGGGGTCTTTCCAAAATGGTACCCAACTTCAACTTGAGGACGGAGACCTTTAGGGTAACTGTCAAAACCTTTGGCTATCGATACGTGATTACTTTTGCATTGTCCGTGCTATTAATTCGGATGGGCTTGAATTGATTTCTAACCCGGCGCTCAACCTCGCTCCCTTCGGTCGCTGGACGGCGCTAAAGCGCCGCCGGTTAGCTCTACGTTAGACAGAAATGCTGAAACTCACAAACACCGTCATCGTTAGTACGCTATTTTTTGCCATAGTTGGTCCTATGGTTGTGCTAATGGAAATGTTCTTTGCAAAACTTGCACTGCATGGCGTGGCCGAACCATTTTTCCTTTTGTATCCATTCGCCATGCTTTTTGGTGCCGGATTTGTTGCTGGTGGCGTCGGTTTAGCCTACGGCTTACTCTTCGCAATCTTCTATAGTTTTCCATTCATAAGGAACCGAATAAGCTCGAAGACAAACTTGCTCACACTAGGAGCCTGTATTGCATTCATTTGCAGCGTCACCTTTAGCGTGTCTTTAGCTCTTAATGAAAAAGCAAAGACAGATGCGGTGTACGTAGGGAAATTGGAAAAACTCAAACCAGAAAATGGCTTTTGGAAAAATTATTCACAAGATTTTGTTATGAAAAACCTAGGGATGCTGTTTGTCCCAACAATGCTGTGCGGGATCGCTGTCCCGCTACTAATGTCTAACACTTTGCTCAAGCGGGACGCGCTAAAGCGCGCCCCTTAGCTCTACGTTAGATGCCATGCCCAAGCACTGCTGCGACCGAATGCGAAAGCAAGTAGACAACAAATGCGCAGAGCACTCATCGCTCTATGAATGCCCGGATTGTCTGGTCAATTACTCTCCAGTGTTTAATGAGTACGGAATAATCGTTCATGATGGAGGTTCAAGTTCCATCACCATAGCGTTTTGCCCCTGGTGTGGGGCGCAGTTACCTGAATCGCTACGCGACCGCTGGTTTGAAGAGCTTGAATCGCTCGGCTTCGATAACCCGTTCGCGCAAGACATTCCGGAAAAATACAAAACCAATGAGTGGTACAGCATCTAACATGGCGCTCAACCTCGCTCCCTTCGGTCGCTGGACGGCGCTAAAGCGCCGCCGGTTAGCTCTACGTTAGCGCGCAAAACCATGCGAAAGCAGTCACTCTATCTTGGGGCCCTTTTCTCGCTGTCTGCCGTGGCGGCAATCTATCAGGCAATCCTTTACTGGCATGGGGTTGCTGAGTCAGAAAACCTACTGGCTACTTGGCAGTTTATTTTCATCGTGCTGATCGTTCTTTGGGTCGATGCAGACAGCAAAAACTTCCCAAACATCTATCGCCCGTTTGAGTATGGTCAACTGGTTTTCTTCTTTTGGTTGCCCTACTTGCCGTTTTATCTGTGGCGCACTCGACGCGCATTTGGTTTATTGCTGCTATTAGGATTTGTATTCTTGTTCTTCCTTGGTTATTTTGCACAACTGGTCATTTACCTTGCTCGCTAACCCGGCGCTCAACCGCGCTCCCTCCGGTCGCTGGACGGCGCTAAAGCGCCGCCGGTTAGCTCTACGTTATGCAACATGAAACGTGAACGCCAAGCAGAAGGAGAGCGAATATTGCGCGGAGCAGAGAGCACGCTCCGTAGCTCCTTGCTTGAAATCCTTCCTGAGGTAGTCGTATCTGGAGAGCCTGTATTTACGAATTTCCAGTTCAATCCGAGTGCCCTCCCAACGCATCTCTTATCCAAGCAGGGAGAGGCGCTGTTTCAATCCGCCACCGCTTGCGTTGAAATGCGCGAGGCTCTTGGTCTTCCTGTTTCTGGCACTGTTGGCCAGCTGTTCATTGAAGCGTGCGTTGAGGCCGCCAGTTCCAACGAACACCGTCGCGGCCCTCGCAAACTCGCAACTTCCCTACTTGAGCAGCTAACCCATGTTGCATAACCCTTCATTCGAGCGGGACGGCGCAAAAGCGCGCCGCCCCTCAATTCCACGTTGAGCATCACATGGCACTTCACCCGCAACTCGACGAATTGATTAATCGTGTGCTTCCAGTGGTTCAAGACTTCCACCAGAAGGGCATGTTCTCCCCTCATGCCGCAACCATCGACGCAGCAGGGGCAGTTGCTGGGCACGCGCTCACCACTGATGGGTCCACGCAGCTATCCGTGACGCAGGCGATAGAGCACTTCGAACAGAAGTTTTCCAGGCATGCGAGCCACAGCGAGATTCAAGGAGCCGGCATCTTCTATCACTCGCCCGGCATTGACACCTCCGGCGGCTCCGTGTCCTTGCCCCCAGCGAGCACGACGGACGAGTGCAGGACTCTTGTCGCCTTGTTGGAGCATGCTTCTGGCGACTCGGTCTATCTGCTCATTCCTTATTCCGGCCAGCCGCCCGAAGTCGAGTACGCCGTAGGAAAGCTGATTGAGAAGCCAGCGAAGATTTTTGTCCTTAAGCAGTCCGGTGAGCCCAAGCCATGGTGGAAGCTCTGGTGATGCTCAACCTTTTGCTGGAGCGGACGGCTACGCCGCCCGCTCAGCGCGAACGTTAGGCTTCCCTCTCACTATGCAAATACGCACTCACAATTTCATTGACAAAGCGATTCCAGTATTTGCTTTACTCGTTGCTATACCGGCGTCGCTTTTTTTGGGACCACTTCTAGTAATAGTTTTACTAGCTGCGAGTTCTACAGGAAACTTATTCGGGTTGACGTCGTTGTTGGCCCTGTTGGGCCTAGTTGGAATTTGTGGACTTTGGCTCCGTGCCCTTATTCAACCATTCTTTGGTTATTCAGAATATTTTAGGCGCTCCGTCGGAGTGCTCTTAATATTAGGGGTGATCCCGATAATTTTGTTAGCCGCAGGTCATCTCAACAAACCGGGATCACTCTCAGAGGACTCTCTAGATACTTTATGGTTTTTCTATGCGCTAGTAACCTTGGGGGTAGTGGGATCAATGATAGCGCTCCATAATTTTTTGCCTAACACATCATTCAAGAGGGACGCGCTAAAGCGCGCCCCTTAATTCAAACGTTAGAGCGCAATGTCCCACACCCCGACAATTCCGGATTCCTTGCCAAGAACAAAGCTACCTTTTGTTCTTCGGGCATCCCTGCCAATTACGCTGGCGGCAATTGCTTGGTTATCGCCGTTGGGATGGTTTTTCTGGTCAGGGGCCGAGCTTGGGTTGAAACTCAGGCTTATCGAGTTCCCAGCAGTTTTTCTTTTTGCGTACATGGGAGGTGTTCTGGGCGCATTCTCCGCGGTCGGAGCAATTGGACTTGGCTACGGTTACAAGAAAACCGGAAATCCCGTTTACTGGCCGCGACTTTCATCCACCCTAGCTGTAGTCCAGCTCGTCCTTATCACAGCCGCCTCTGTTTGGATATTCGGCCTGGGCCGTGGCTAGGGTGGCTACGCGCTCTAACCCTTCATTCAAGCGGGACCGCCGCAAAGCGGCGGCCCCTTAATTCAAACGTTAGGCAATAGGAACGAAAACCATGAGCATATTGATAAACCCATTGGTTGCGTGGGCTGTACATCCGGCTGATCAAGGTGCAATTGAGTACATCGATGGTTTGCAAAATTCGTCCCATACACTTCCCCATGAGGGTGAGGTGATCACCCGTCCCTTTCTTGTTGATCCTGTCTCAAAAGAACCTGTTCTGGTGCGGGTAGTTGAGATTCAAGAGATTCTCGAAAAACGGGGTCATACCCTCGCTGTCGTAGTGACTCGAGCAGATCGTCATCACTAGGTGAAATCGTGTACCCCCCAATAATGCTTGGTGCATCACATTTGCCTAACCCTGCGGTCAAGCGGGACTGGCCGTCAGCGGCTTCGGTTTGCTGTTTCTGTTCGCTCATGTCATCTCCTTTGCGGGGTGCGTTGCGGCCAGCCCCTTACCTTCAACGTTAGGCATTGCAGTATTCAACCAACGCCCCCTGAAACAATGCAGATAGTCGATCTCAAATATCCTATTGTGTTTGCAGCTTCGCTGTTGCTTGTATGGGCAGATCGACGCAGGCGAAAAAGAGCAGAGCACCTAAATGAGCGTGGTTTATGTGCACGTTGTGAAGGCCCCTTGCAAGGCTCTGATGAATCAATCCCAGTATCTGGAGGTAAGGTTGGAGTGTGGCGCGGAAAGGCGTGTCGGCAATGTGCCGCCACAGTTAAAATTCGTGACAGAGTATTTTTGTCCCTTCTTGTCCTTGCAATTGTTCTTACACTCTCGTTTAGTTGGTGGGCTAACCATGCCTAACCCGGCGCTCAACCTCGCGCCCTTCGGTCGCTGGACGGCGCTAAAGCGCCGCCGGTTAGCTCTACTACAAGGGCTTCCCCAGATTTACAACTAGCGTTGTGTTTTATTTCATTGCCATTTTCTCATCTGATTTCTCTAGTGCGCCGCTTCGGTTGTGAAACAAGGTGAAGGACTGCGAAACTACAAACGGTCATGTTGGGCTCATGGCCCGGACCCTGATGAAAGACGCGCGCCAGGACCTCTCTCGTTAGTCGGGAATGGCTTCTCCCCTTGAGCTAATCAGGCTCCCCCGGCGCGGGTCCAACCCGCTTCACATCAACACGTGCAGTGCATCGGTGATTCTCGACCGCCGTCCGGCGGCGTACTTGTTCCTTTCAATAGCCTTTTCCTGCAGACGCTTTTCTAAAAGATTCAGGCTGCGCTGGATGCACTCGGATTGAGTTTGAAGTCTTCGCCGTAATGTAATACGGCCCAGGCCAGGCGCGCATTCTTCGCAGCAATGGCCACCACTGCGCGCCAGTAGCCGCGACGTTCGGCCAGGCTGCGGGCCCAGCGGCTGAAGCTGTCCTGTTTGTCGCCTGTGCTGTTGAGGACGGCGCGTGCGCCCAGGACGAGCAGGCTGCGCAGGTAGGGATCGCCAGCTTTGGTGATGTGGCCCAGTCGGGCTTTGCCCCCACTGCTGTGCTGGCCGGGGGTCAGTCCGATCCAGGCTGCGACCTGACGGCCGTTCCTGAAGTCGTGGCCGTTGCCGATGCTGGCCAGGAGTGCGCTGGCGGTGATGGGGCCGATGCCGGGGCGTTGCATCAAGCGCTTGCTCCGCGCGTCTTCGCGTGCGGCCTGTGAGATGGCTCGGTCGTAGTCGGCGATGCGCGCATCGAGCTGGTCGGCGTGCGCCAGCAAATCCCCGATACATTGGTTGGCATAACCGGGCAGGTCTTCAATGCTCTGCCGCAGGCAGGTGACTTTCTGCGGCAGGACGATGCCGAATTCGGCGATGAGGCCGCGCAGTCGGTTGTAGGTGGCGGTGCGTTCTTCAACAAAGCCTTGCCGGGTGCGGTGCAGGCACAGGATGATCTGCTGGTGTTCTTCCTTGATGGGGACAAAGCGCATGCTGGGCCGGGTGACGGCTTCGCAGATGGCGGCAGCGTCCGCTGCGTCGTTCTTGCCGCGCTTGCCGCTCATGCGGTACGGGGTGACGAACTTGGGGGCCATCAGTTTGACGCTGTGGCCATGTTGGCGGAACAGGCGTGCCCAGTAGTGGGCGCCGGAGCAGGCTTCCATGCCGACCAGGCATGGCGGGAGTTGGGCAATCAGCGGCAGCAGCTGTTCCCGGCTGACCCGGGGTTTGACCAGTTCCGCCTTGCCGTCTTCATTCACGCCATGAACCGCAAAGATGGTCTTGGCCAGATCAATTCCAATGACGATAATGCTCATGACTTTCCCCTCCTGAGGTGTTGATGAAATCCGGAAATTCCATCATGGCACTTTCGATGCCGATCGCGGCAACTTCGCCGCAGCCACGGGACGGGGAAGTCCCTTTCATTCGTTAGCCATGAGAGTCCTGCGACCCTTGGTATTTCTGCTGCTTCTCGCTTCCGCACCAGCGGTCGCGGCTCCAGCCAATTTGGGCTCAGATGATGGGGCCTTGATAAAACACATCAAGACCACTGACCACATTCTGAAAACCTCGTTAGGGGCTTGCCGCTCAGAACGCCTCAGCCGAAGCACTCGCAACACCGCAAAGCTAACCCTTTCATCGAGAGGGACGTCCAGGAGCTATCGCTCTTGGACACCCCTCATGTCAAACGAGGGGCGGCAAAATGATCATCCCTGCGTCACGAACGTGTTTGATTTGCCTTCGCGAGTTTCATTCTGTATTTCGGGTCGTTTCTTGCTCAAATGATCGGCCCAAGTTTCGGCGGCACCACGTTCGTGTTTCTCTTGACGCTTGCCCTTATGATCGTCATGGCTGGGGTCAGCTTTCTGCTACCCGTTTGGGGTTTGCTGTCACAGAAAAGTCTTTGACCTGAAATATTACAACTGCAACAAATCTGCGTTAAATTGAAGCAGTACGCAACTATTGGGTTTGTATTGCCCCGGCCCGCTTGATCCTGGGCCATCAATTTATACGGAGTATCAATCGTGTCTTTTCCTCATCGCTTGTTCCGCCTGAATCGTGATGCCGGATTCACGTTGCTCGAATTACTGGTCGTCTTGGTGATTTTGGGTCTGCTGGCCGGTTACGTTGCGCCCAAATACTTTGCCCAGGTGGGCAAGTCGGAAGTCAAAACAGCTGCTGCGCAGATCGTCGCGCTGGAAAAGGCGCTCGACCAGTACCGCATCGACACCAGTCGCTACCCGAGTACCGAGCAAGGGCTGGCCGCCCTCAACACCAAGCCTGCCGATGAGCCGCGCTGGGATGGCCCCTATCTGAAAAAAACGGTTCCCAACGACCCTTGGGGCAAGCCCTACCAGTACCGCACGCCGGGCGAACACGGCGAGATCGACCTGTTTTCGTATGGCCGCGACGGGGTGCCGGGCGGCACGGGAAATGACGCTGATATCAATAACTGGTAAACCCACGCCATGCGTTATCGGGTAAAGGCGCTGCGCCCCGGCACAGGAGTGACGGCTTTGACTATCGAGGCGCTCGACGAGAGTGAGGTCACTGCCCGCCTGCAGCGCGAGGGCGCACAGGTGATTTCAATCACGGCCGAGCGCAGCGGCATGCTGGCGGCGCGGCGCGCACGCTTTCCGCTGCTGCTGTTCACCCAGGAACTGATCGCGCTGCTGGATGCGGGACTGACACTGACCGAGGCACTGGAAACCCTGGTTGAAAAGGAAAGTCGCCCCGAATCGCGCCAGCTGATCGATCGTCTGCTCACCACCATGCGCGAAGGTCGGCCCTTTTCTGCGGCACTGGCCGCGCAAGGCGAAGCGTTTCCGCCGCTGTATGCGGCCACGGTGCGGGCGGCCGAAAGCACGGGTGACCTGTCCCCCGCCCTCGCCCGCTATGTCGGCTATCAAAATCAGATCGACACGGTGAAGAAAAAGGTGCTGTCCGCATCGATTTACCCTCTGCTGCTGGTTGGCGTCGGCACCCTGGTGATCGGGTTCCTGCTGACCTATGTGGTGCCGCGTTTTGCTTCGGTGTATGCCGACTCCGGACGCGATCTGCCCTGGATGTCGCAGATGCTGTTGAGTTGGGGCGAGATGGTCGAGGCGCACGGCGGCTGGATCGCATTGGGTGTCGCCGGATTCATTGCTGCGACCGTGCTGGGTTTGTCGCAGCCCGCCACCCGCGCCGCCCTCACCCGGCTGGCGTGGCGCACCCCGGCCATCGGCGAGCATTTGCGCACCTTCGAGCTCGCCCGCTTTTACCGCAGCCTCGGCATGTTGCTGGTGGGCGGCATTCCGATTGTGCCGGCGCTGGGCATGGTGTCGAGCCTGCTGTCCGCCCATTTGCGCATGGGTGCGACCACGGCAGCGGATGCGATGCGACGGGGCGAAACCATCTCGGCTGCCTTTGCCCGGGGCGAACTCACCACGCCGGTGGCGGCCCGGCTGCTGCGCGTGGGTGAAAAAAGCGGCCGCATGGGCGAAATGATGGAACGCATCGCCATTTTTCACGATGAGGAAATGGCACGCTGGGTGGACTGGTTCACCCGCTTGTTCGAGCCGCTGTTGATGATCTTCATCGGACTGACGATAGGTTTGATTGTGGTACTGCTCTATATGCCGATTTTTGAACTGGCAGGATCGATCGAATGAACGCGGCCCTCCCCACGCTGAGCGCGGAAACGCTCGCCAGTCTGCGCCAGGAGGCGCGCACGACCGGTCAGACAGTGATGCAGCGCATGCAGGAACAGTTCGGCCTGGACGCAGATGCCACCTTGCATCTGCTGGCCGGGCATAGCCATCAACCTGCTTTCGGGATGGCGGCCCTCAATGAACTGACGGCCGATTTCAGCCAGCTCAGTTTCAATGAAGCCGCGCGGCGGCACTGTCTGGCGGCACGCGATGCGGATGCCCAGTTATGGCTGCTGCTGGTCGACCCATGGGACAGCGCTAGCCGCGCCTATGCCGCGCATGTACTGGGGACGCCGTTCAAAACCGCGTTGACGCACCCGGCCGACCTCGCCGCCCTGATGGCGCGCCACGAAGAAGGCCTGAACGCGATGGAAGGAATGGGCGGCGGCAGCACACTGGCCGCGCAGGATCCGGATGCGGAAACCCTTTCGTTCGCCAGCATTGCCGAAGACGCCAGCCCGGTGGTGCGGCTGGTGCGCTCGACCTTGTACGACGCGTTGAAGGCGGGCGCGTCAGACATCCATCTGGAAACCGATCCACGCGGGTTGACGGTGAAATACCGCATCGACGGCGTGCTGTCGCATGTCGCGCAGGTGCCAGGCACGGAAACGGCCGAACAGGCGGTTTCCAGAATCAAGGTCATGGCTGAACTCGACATCGCCGAACGCCGGGTGCCGCAGGATGGCCGTTTCAAGGTGTCGATGCAGGGGCGCGATGTGGATGTGCGGGTATCGATCATGCCGAGCGTGTTCGGCGAAGACGCGGTGTTGCGGATTCTTGATCGCCAGGCGCTGTCCGAGGAGTTGCGTGGGCTGACGCTGGAAGGCCTGGGCTACACTGGCATTCCACTGGCACGCATCCGCAAGCTGGCGGCCGAGCCTTACGGCATGCTGCTGGTGACCGGGCCGACCGGTTCCGGCAAGACCACCACGCTGTACGCCGCGATTTCTGAAATCAACCACGGCCGCGACAAGATCATCACCATTGAAGACCCGGTCGAATACCAGTTGCCTGGCGTGCTGCAGATTCCGGTCAACGAGAAAAAAGGCCTGACCTTCGCGCGCGGGCTGCGCTCGATCCTGCGCCACGACCCTGACAAAATCATGGTTGGTGAAATCCGCGATTCCGACACCGCGCAAATCGCGGTGCAATCCGCGCTCACCGGCCATCTGGTGTTCACCACCGTGCACGCCAACAACGTGTTCGACGTCATCGGCCGCTTCATCCACATGGGCGTCGACCCCTACAGCTTCGTCTCGGCCTTGAACGGCATCGTCGCACAGCGCCTGCTGCGGGTGAATTGCCCGCATTGCGCCGCGCCGGTCATGCCATCGGACGAGCTGCTTGAGCTGTCCGGCCTGACGGCAGACAAAACCCTGGATTTTGATTTTCGCCAGGGCAGCGGTTGCGGCCATTGCCGCGGCAGCGGTTACAAAGGCCGCCGTGCCATTGCCGAAATCCTGCTGCTCACCGACGAACTGCGTGAACTCATCGTCGCCCGCGCACCCATCGGCCAGATCAAGGAAGCCGCCGTGCGCGGCGGCACCCACAGTCTGCGCGAAGCCGCGCTGGCGCTGGTGAAATCAGGCGACACCACACTGGAGGAGATCAATCGTGTCACGCTGGTCGGCTGATCCCTTGCACATCGCGCTCGCGCCCGGCGAAGTCGCCCTTATGGCGGGCAGCGAAAGCCGCCTGCTGGCGACCGAGGCACGCACCGCCACCAGCCTGCTGCCGCTACTCGACGAGGCACTGGCCGACAAGCTCTGGCCGCGCCGCCGGGTGGAGGTGGTGCTGTCGCAGCAGTTTGTGCGGCCGGTGCTGACACCGCCGCCCGGCAAGGCGCTCGCGGCTGCCGAGGAAACGGCGCTGGTGGCTGCCAGCCTGCGCGAGATTTACGGCGATGAAGCGAGCGGCTGGCGCATTGCGGTACATAGCCAGCCCCCGCATGCAGGACTGGTCGGAGCAGCAGTCGATGGCGAATTCATGCAGCAACTGGAAGCGCTGCTGGCACGCCACGGCTGCCGCAACGTCAGCATCATGCCGCTGGCCAGCCGTGCCGTGCGGCGCCTGCCCGCACGTTTCGACGGTTGGTGGCTGGGGGTTGAACCTGGCTGGGCAACGCTGATGGGGGCCGCTGGCGGCATCTGGCAATACCTCGCCGCACAACCGCTGGATGCAGACTGGCGGGCAACCTTGCCTGAATGGCTGGCGCGCGAGGCCGAATGTGCGACGGCGCCCATTGCCCGGCAAGTGTGGCTGCAGCCTTTCGGTCTCGGCGCGGTAGGCAATCTCTCAGCGGCAGCAGACGGCTGGCAATGGCACACCCTGCCGCACGATGCGCAGGCACGCGGTGCATCGGCGCTGCTGGCATTAACCCACCTGGCGCAAACTTGACATGGCGCATCTCGATCTTGAATTCCACCCCGCTGGCCGTTTGCGTTTCGATGCGCTCGGTATCGGCTTATTGCTGACCGGCGTGCTGGCACTGGCCTGGGTGGCGGGGCAATGGCTCAGCGCGCGCGATCTCGCGGCCGTTCAGGCGACCGCCCTGCTCGAACTGGATCAGCGGCCTGTACCCAAACCCGTGGCCTCGCGCGCCGACACGGCAGCCCAGGCTGCGCGTGACCGCGTTACGGCGCAGTTGAGCGCCGGCTGGCAGCCCGCGTTCGACGCCCTTGCCGCCGCCCGAGGCAGCAAAATTGCCCTGCTTCAACTCGAAGCCATCCATGCCAAACGGCAGGTCAAGCTGATCGCCGAGGCACGCCATCTGGCCGATGCGGTCGCCTTCATCGAAGCGCTGCAGCAGCAACCCGGCATCGTGCGCGCGGCCTTGACCCAACACGAAATCGCAACCGATGCCGACCAGAAACCGGTGCGCTTCCAGGCCATTCTGGAGTGGCGCGCATGAACAACCTGCTGTGGCAACTACGGCAATGGAGCCGTCGACTGGGCATTGTCGGTCTGCTTGGAACGGCGCTGCTGCTGCTTGCGCTGGGGCTGGTTTTCAGCCTGGTGAACCCGCTCGAACAGCAGACCAGGCAGCAACAACAGCAACTCGACCTGTTGCGCGCCGCTGCGCAGTCGGCCCCTGCCGAACCGTTGGTGGCAGCGCCCGCTACGGTCGCCACGCTGCCGCCCGACAGTTCGGCCGCCAGCGTGGTGGGTGAACTGGAACGGCTTGCGCAGGCGCATGGTTTTGCGCTCACCCGCGGCCAGTACAGTATCGCCGCGGTCAACGGAGTACCGCTTGCGCGCTGGCAAATGCTGTTTCAGGTGCAGGCCGGCTACGCTGACCTGCACGCCTTTATTGCGGCCGCACTGGAACGCATGCCGAATCTGGTGCTGGATGAAATCAAGCTCAAACGCGAACGGATCGAGGACGTGAACCTGCAAACCGAATTGCGTTTCGGCCTGTTTGTGGAGACAGCGCCATGAACGACGCCCGTCGCCGCACCCTGCTTTTCACGACGCTGGCCATTGCGCTGCTCTGGTCAGGCTGGCTGGCGTTCAACGACAGCGACGACAGCGCGGAAGACGTGGCCGGGCCGGTCGAAGCGGTCGAACGCCGTGCGCGGCCAGCCGTCAATCAAGCCCAACCGGTCACGCCGGCTCAGACGCCGGCGCAATCGGCAACCGCTCCGCGCGCGGCCACTGAAATCACTCCGCGCATGGCCGTTGCCCAGGCCGATTTGTTTCCCAAACAAACCTGGTACATCCCGCCGCCGCCGCCGCCGCCGCCGCCGTATGTGCCGCCGCCTCCGCCACAAGCGCCGCCCCTGCCTTTCACCTATATGGGAAGCTGGCAGGAAGATGCCACCACCACCTATTACCTGACGCGTGGCAGCCTGCCGATCAGCGTGCGGGCAGGCCAGGTGCTCGACGGCGCCTGGCAACTGGAGCCGGTGACGGGCAAGACCTTGAATTTCACCTACTTACCCCTGAAACAGGTGCGCAGTCTGCGCATGGGAGATTAAATTGCAGGACGCCAAACCCATTTTTCTGCTTGCCGCGCTGCTCGGTACGCTTGGCCTCGCCGGATGTGCCAGCCCCAGCCTCACCGAGGGGCGGAAACTCCTCAGCAGCGGCGCAACCGAAGCGGGGCTGTCCCGCCTGCAAGCCGGCCTGGCCGAAGAGCCGGACAACCTGGAGCTCAGGATTTACTACCATACCCAGCGCGAGCGGCAAGCCAGCCAATGGCTGCTGCAGGCGCAGCAGGAAATCGGTCGGGGGGATTTTGACGCGGCCAGGGCCACCCTCAACAAGGTGCTGGCGGCTCACCCTGAAAACCCGCGCGCCGTAACACTGCTGGCCAGTCTGGAAACCGAAGTCGCGAACCAGGGCTTGCTGAAGGATGCCCAGGCGGCGCTAACCCAGAACAATCCCGCGCTGGCCGCCGACAAGGCGCAGCAGGTGCTGACGCAATCACCCGGCCACGCCGGTGCCATCGACCTGCAGCGCAAGGTGCAGATGGTGCGCGCGCAGGAGGAAAATGCCCCCAAAGAACTCGGGCCGTCCGCGCAGAAAGTCGTCACGCTGGAATTCCGCGACACGCCGCTGCGCAATGTATTCGACATGATTTCGCGCCAGTCCAGCATCAATTTCATATTCGACAAGGATGTGCGGCTCGACACCAAGGCCACGCTGTTCGCCCGCAATACTTCAGTCGCCGATGCAATCAGCATGCTGCTGGCGACCGGCCAGCTCGCGAAAAAGGTCATGAGCCCCACCACGCTGCTGATCTACCCCGATACCCCGCCCAAACAGAAGCAATACCAGGAACTGATGGTCAAGAGCTTTTATCTGGGCAACGCCGATGCAAAAAGTACCATGGCGATGCTGCGCGTGCTAATCAAGACGCGGGACATGTATGTCGATGAGCGCCTCAACCAGCTGGTCATCCGCGACACCCCCGACGCCATTCACCTGGCGGAAAAGATCATCGCCACCCAGGATCTGGCCGAGCCGGAAGTGATGCTCGCGGTGGAAGTGCTTGAAATCAAACGCGGACGACTGCTGGATCTCGGGGTGCAATACCCGAATCAGTTTTCGCTGTTGAACACCATCACCACCCAAACCGCAACCTCCTCTACCGTCGGTGCGCCGGTGGTGACGAGCAACACGACACTGTCGCCTTTGCCGCTGACCCTGGAAAGCCTGAACAACATTTCAAGCAGCAACATCACCATCAACACCCCGCAGGTCAACCTCAAGGATGAAGACAGCGACGTCAACATCCTGGCCAATCCCCGCATCCGCGTCAAAAACCGTGAAAAGGCCAAAATCCACATTGGCGACAAGGTGCCGGTCATCACCTCGAACACCACGTCGACCGGCGTGATTTCAGAATCGGTGTCGTATCTCGATGTCGGCCTCAAACTCGATGTCGAACCCAGCGTGTTGATGCGCGACGACGTGCAAATCAAGGTGAATCTGGAGGTCTCCAACATCGTGAAGGAGATCCGCAGCACCAGCGGCACCCTCACCTACCAGATTGGCACCCGCAATGCAGGCACGGTCTTGCGCCTGAAGGACGGCGAAACCCAGGTTCTGGCCGGGCTGATCTCGGACGAAGACCGCAGCTCTTCGAGCGGGATTCCCGGCCTGTCCGAAATCCCGATTCTGGGCCGTTTGTTCTCGACCCAGCGCGACGAGCACACTAAAACCGAGATCGTGTTGCTGATCACGCCGCACATCCTGCGCCACGCACAAGCCCAGCAGCCCGCCCTCACTGAATTCAGGGGCGGCACCGAAAATGCCATCGGTGGCTCGGGCGGCTTCGCTCCCATGCCCATTCCTGGCTTAATCAGGCCGCAAGGATCACCCGCCAAGGCCATCCAGGACGTAAATGTCGTGCCATACCAGTCGGACATCACGCCCGGGTCGGACTTGCCACCGGCTGTTCTGCCGCCCGATGCCAACCTCAATGCGATCCTGCCTGCGCCCGGCCCAGCGGAGACGGAAACAGAGCCCGCGGAAGACGAACAGAATCCCGCATCTCCGCCTACCGTAATCCCCGTGCAATAAACCATGTCGCGTCGCGCTTCCGGGTTCAGCCTGATCGAGTTGATGGTCACCCTGGCCATCCTCGCCCTGCTCGCCAGTGTGGCCGTTCCGTTTGCACAGTTGGTGCAGCAGCGCCACAAAGAAACCGAACTGCGCCTGGCGCTGCGGCAGATTCGCGGCGCACTTGATGCCTACAAACTGGACAAGCGCGTTGAAAAACCTGCAGACAGCAGCGGTTACCCACCCAACCTGGACAGCTTGTGGAAAGGCGTGGTCAATAAAAGTGAGCCTGATGCGGCCAAAAAAATCTACTACCTGCGCCGTCTGCCGCGTGACCCGTTTTACCCCGACAGCGCCGCGCCTGCTGCCGAAACCTGGGGCATCCGCAGTCATGCCAGCCCGCCTGACGCACCGGTCGCTGGCGAAGATGTGTTCGACGTCTATTCGCTGTCGCCGGCCAGCGGACTCAATGGCGTGCCTTACCGGGAATGGTGAACCCATGCTGAAACGCATCACGTTCAAATCCGGCAAATGGGGATTTACCCTGGTCGAATTGATGGTGGTAATGGCCATCATCGCGCTGTTGCTGGCGCTGGCGCTGCCACGCTACTTCAACCATCTGGAAAGCGCGCGTGAAACCATCCTCAAACAGGATCTTGCCGTGATGCGCGATGCCATCGACAAGTTCCATGGCGACCGCGGGCGGTATCCCAACAGCCTCGACGAACTGGTCAGCGAACGTTACCTGCGCACCCTGCCCGTCGATCCGATTACCGAGCGCAACGACAGCTGGCAAGCGGTTGCCCCCTCATTAGACCAAGGTGGTGAAACAGGAAGCGGCGAGCTGTATGACATCAAGAGCGGTGCGCCGGGGACCGCGCGGGACGGCAGTGCCTATGCCGACTGGTAAGTCCGCTCAATCCGGATTCACCTATCTGTTTGTATTGATGCTGATCGCGCTGATCGGCATGGGGCTTGCCGCCGCTGGAACCCTGTGGCGCACCGATGCACAACGTGCGCGCGAAGCTGAACTGCTGTTTATGGGCGACCAGTACCGTCAGGCCATCCGCAGTTTTTACGAGCGGCCTGATCAACAAACCCCGCGCTTGCCTCAAAGCCTGGATGAACTTCTGGAGGATCGACGCGGCGTCACCGTCGTGCGGCACTTGCGGCGTGCCTATCGCGACCCGTTCAGCGGAAAAGCCTTTGCGCTGATCCAGACACCCGACGGTCGTGGCATTACCGGCGTCCATAGCCAATCGACCCGTCACCCCTTCAAGATTGGAGGGTTTTCAACACAGGATGCGGCGTTCGCCGAGGCCAAAACGATTGCTGACTGGCAGTTTGTATTTATCCCGCCAGCTCCTTTGTCAGCCAATCAGCAAACGCCTGTGCCGGCCAATAGGCTGCAGCCAGGCCCCTAGTCAGGTCTCTCATAGCCTTCGCGGTGCGTCGCATTGATTGTGCGCAGCAGTTCGCGGAACGGGATGCTGCGCTCATGCTTTTTGAACAATTCCATGAAGGGCAGATCGCCTCCCTGTCCCGCCCCCGGGTAATTGCCCGATACCATGGATTCATGCAGTTCGCGCAACATGCTATCGAGCGGGTCGAGGAACGGGGTATAGCTTGCGGCTTCATCGTCGTCGTGTTCGAGACAGGCACGTAACTCGTCGACTTCGTAAACCGCCTCATGAACAAGATCAATCAACGCGTTGAAATCTGATGGTTTTTTCATTTCAGTTCCATGGGTTGGAGGGTTTCAGGCAGTGAAAACAAAACAGGGGCATTCGCCCCTGTCTGGTGGTGCAAGGCTCAAAGTCTAGCGTTTGACAGGCTTCGCCGCGATCTCTTCCAGCCGCCGCGCCTTGATGACCTGGCCGTTGAGCGCGGCGTCTTTACCGCTGCCGCCGTAGGCCACCACCATCAACTGGCTGTAATACATCACCGGGATGTTGAACTTGGTCCCGTAGCGCTTGTTGATCTGGCCTTGATAGATTTCAACGTTGGCCTGGCAAAGCGGACACGGCGTGACAATCATTTCAGCACCGTGGTCATACGCCGACTCGACAATGTCCTTGATTTGCGCCTGTGCCTTTTCGGGTTCGGAAAAGGCCAGTGCGCCGCCGCAACAGGTGACTTTCTGCTCGTACTCGGGAATCGGCTCGGCGCCCACCATTTCGACCATTTTGTCGAGGTACTGCGGGTTCTCGAACGACTCGCCATCCACGCCGAATGGGCGGTTGGTCTGACAGCCCACATAGCCCGCAATCTTGACGCCTTCGAGCGGACGCACGACATGCTTTTTCATCTCGTCAAAGCCGAGATCTTCGATCAGCACCTCCACCATGTGACGGATGTTGGGCATTTCATTGATGGTGAGCCCAGCCTCTTTCAAGGCCTCACGGGTGTCGGCCATCAGCGTGTCTGAGTGCGTCAGGCGCTCACGTGTTTCGCGCGCGCCCAGCCAGCAGGCGGCACACGTGGCGACGATTTCCTGCCCCGGCATGTGCTTTTCGGATAGCGCGAAATTCCGCGCATTCATCACGTGGCGCGGCAGTTCGCCCGCCTCGGCGTAACCGATTGACGCGCCGCAGCAGTTCCAATCGGGGATTTCGGTGAGCTTGACATCGAGCGTCTTGCACATCGACTCGACCGAAGTCAGATAGTTGGAAGCGGAAGCGCCTTTTTGCGACGAACAACCAGGGTAAAACGCATATTCATGTTTGGCCATTGTTATCTCCTCAGCCTGCCATCTTGGCGGCTTTGCGCGCGCGTTCGATTTCGTAGGCTTTTTTCAGCATCGCCTGGATGCCTTTTTGATCCTTGCACTTGTGGCCGCCGAACAGTTCGAACGGATTGAGCCGCTTGGCCAGCACCAGACCGATGGCGACGTCCTTCATCTTCATGCCTTCCTTGATGCCTGAGGCAAAGCCATCCTTGAAGTACAGCCCCATCGACAATTTGAGTTCGTTGACGCGGCCGGTCGCGGTGCAATTCTTCCAGAACAAGCCGCTGAAGAAGCGCGTGGCCTGCATTTTCGGCGCCAGGCCGATGCGGTGCGCGTATTCGGCGATGCCGTGCATGATGTGGGTGATTGGCAACTTGCGCGGGCAGCGCACGATGCAGTTGTAGCAGGAGGTGCAGTTCCACATCGAGCTTGAAGTCAGCACTTCCTCGCGCTTGCCGGCGCGGATCATCATGAACAATTCCTGCGGTGGATGTTCCCACGCGCTCTGGAAGTTGGTCGGGCAGGAACCGGAGCAGACGCCGCATTGCATGCACATCTTGACCCAGTCGCCCATCTCGACCTGTTCTTCGATTTCCTTCAGAAAGTTGTTGCGGTATTTCTCCGCCAGTGCGGTATTTGCGCTCATGGTGGGATCTCCTAGAAGCCTTTGAACGGGCTGGGGCCTACGGCAACCAGCTCGGCGGCATATTTATTGATCATCTCGGGCACCCGCTCGATGTCGGTAATCGCAACTTCGAGATCGCGCACGCGCTCGGATTCGAGATTGAGCGTTTTCAGCGTGTCGTCTATCTTCGACATGCGTACGCGGCCGAGTTCCGATCCCTTGACGAAGTGGCACTGGTATTCGTCGCCGGACTTGCAGCCCATCAGCATCACGCCGTCGTAACCCGCATTCAACGCGTCGGTGATCCAGATGGTGTTGACCGAGCCGAGGCAGCGGATCGGAATGATGCGCACGAAGGCCGAGTACTCGTTGCGGCCCATGCCCGCCATGTCGAGCGCCGGATAGGCGTCGTTTTCACAGGCCAGGATCAGGATGCGCGGCTTCTCGGAAAACTCGTCGGGCATGTCGACGGCCTTGATCTGCGCGCCGACGGTGTTGACCGAGTAGTTCTCGAACGAGATCACCCGCACCGGGCAGGCGCCCATACAGGTGCCGCAACGGCGGCAGCGCGATTCGTTGAATACCGGGAAACGCTTTTCGTCTTCGTCGATGGCACCGAACGGGCATTCCACCGTGCAGCGCTTGCACTGGGTGCAGCCTTCGAGCCGCACTTTGGGGAAGGACAGATCGCCCGATCGCGGGTGCGCAGCACGGCCCAATTCGGCATTTTCAAGCGCCTGAATCGACTTCAGCGCCGCGCCGGTGGCATCCTCGCGCGCCTGCGCGATGTCCATCGGACGGCGCACCGGGCCGGCGGTGTAAATGCCGGTGCGGCGGGTTTCGTAGGGGAAGCAGATGAAGTGCGAGTCGGTGAACCCCTGCTTCAGCTGCGGCACGTCCTTGCCCTGACGGTAGGTCAGGTTGAGGATGGAAATCGGCTTGATCTCGACCGCGCCCTCTTCCGCCGCTGCGACCGGAGCGTCGATGTTGATGCCTGAATTCGGCACCTGGCCGGTAGCCAGAACCACCAGATCGACATCCAGCATGGCAGCATCTTTGTCGTCCAGAATCAGGTCGTGGAATTTCACCGTGCTGGTGTTGCCGCCGGGTACGACTTCGGCGACCTTGCCCTTGGTGAAGATGACGCCTTTTTCCTGCGCGCTGCGGTAGAAATCCTCGCCGTTGCCGGGGGTGCGCAGGTCCGTGTAGATGATGGTGGTGTCAACGCCGGGGTTGGCATCCTTGAAGTACATCGCCTGCTTGATGCTGGTGTTGCAACAGTAGCCAGAGCAATAAGCCAGATGCGTGCCACTGGGATCGCGCTGCCCGGCGCACTGTACGAACACCACCGACTTCACCGGCTGGTTATCAGACGGGCGGCGGATCACGCCATCGCCTGCTGCAGCCGCAACCGCCAGCGCTTCGAGGCCGGCCTGATCGACTACGTTGGCCGACTTGCCACCGCCGAGTTCCGGCAACTTGTTCATGTCGTACAAGGAAAAGCCGCTCGCCTGCACGATGGCGCCGATATCTTCGGTGTGGGTTGCGCCCGATTCGGTGGCGATGTCCACGATGAAGCGCCCCGGTGCACCGTCGGTCCTGGCAACAGTCGCGTTCAGGTACACCTTGATGTTGCTGTCGCCGAGCACCTGCGACACCAGTTCGCCCACCCCGGTGTCAGCAGGAGACTTGTAAGGTTCATGCACCGGCACGCGCTTGTAGAGCTTGGCTGCCCAGCCGCCAAGTGCGCCGGTCTTTTCCACCAGCACCACCGGATAGCCGGTTTTCGACGCTTCGATCGCGGTGGTCATGCCGGTCACGCCGCCGCCGACGACCAGCAGGGTCTTGCTGCTGCCGGTAACGGCATTGCCTGTGGGCGCAGTCATCGCCTTGACTTCGGCACAGCCCATGCGAATGTAGTCTTCCGCCATTTCCTGCGTGGTTTCGCGGGCCTCGTCAGTATCAGGGCGAATCCAGATCACGCCTTCACGCAGATTGGCGCGCGCCACTGCGTTCTCGGGGAAAAAGAAGGCTTCGGTTTTGGCTCGGCGTGAACAGGCGCCAATCATGATGTGGGTAACGCCTTCATTGGCGATGTCGTTCCTGATCATCGCCACGCCATCGGCGTTGCACAGAAAATCGTGCGATTTTGCCAGTGGCACCTTGCCGTCTTTTTGCGCGATTTTCACCAGCGCATCGGCATCCAGACGCTCGCCGAGTCCACAGCCCTTGCAGATATACGCTGCAACTTTAATGTCAGCCATGTTTACGCCTCCGCCTTTGCAACTTTATTGACTACTTGAATGGCTCTGAGTGCGGCCGCCGTGGCCGATTGCACAGCACGGTTCACGTCCAGCGCGTTCGTCGCACAGCCTGCGCCAAACACCGCACCATTGGACGGATCAGCCTCGATGAAGCCGCTCGAATCCGCCACGATGTGGCCGGGAATATTGATGCCCTTGACCGAAGGTTCCATGCCGACGGCCAGTACCACCAGATCATGTGGCGTGGTGTAGCGTTTATAGCCTTCCGTGTCGACACCATGACACACCGGGTTGCCATGTTCGTCTTCAGTTACCTTGGCCACCTTGGACTTGATAAAACTCACCGAAGCATCGGCCTGGACTTTTTGATAGAAGTCCTCGAAGCGGTCGATGGCCCGGATGTCGATGTAATAGATGGTCGACTTGCCGTCTTCCGGGTACTTCTCGCGCACATAGTGTGTCTGCTTGAGCGAAGCCATGCAGCAGATGCGCGAACAGTGGCGCAGATGGTTTTCGTCGCGCGAGCCGGCGCACTGGATGAAAGCAATGTTCTTGGCTTCCTTGCCGTCGGACGGACGCAAAATCTTGCCGGCGGTGGGGCCATGGATATCGGCCAGGCGCTCGAACTCGACACTGGTAATCACGTTTTTGAAGCGACCATAGCCGTAAGGCTGGATCTTCGCCGCATCGTAAGGCTGCCAGCCGGTTGCCCAGATCACGGCGCCGGCTTTGACCTGAATCGTTTCCTCTTTCATGTCGAGGTCGATCGCACCGTATTTGCATGCCGCCTTGGCGCGGTCGGCATCGGCCGTGCCGATGATCGCCGGATCCAGCACGAAGCGTTGCGGATAGGCCATCGCGTTCGGCAGGTAAGCGGCTTTGTGCACGCCCAGGTTGTAGTTGAAGGGATCAGGGACTTTGGTTTCAACTGCGCGTTCGCAATCCCCACAACCGGTGCAGTTCTCATTCACGTAGCGCGGTTTGATTTTGATGCTGGCAGTGTAATTACCGGTGCTGCCTTCGAGGCCGGTGACTTCAGCCAGGGTCAGCACGCGGATGCGAGGGTTGTTTTTCAGACGGCGCTGGTTGATTTCCAGACCGCAGGTGGGATGACACAGCTTGGGAAAGTAGCGGTATAGCTGGGAAGTCCGCCCGCCAAGCGCGGGATTTTTCTCAACCAGGACGACATTCTTGCCGGTTTCGGCCGCTTCGAGTGCAGCGGTCATGCCGGAAATGCCGCCGCCCACCACGAGTATGGTCTCGTTGGTTGCAACGATGTCCGTCATTAGTTTCCTCCATCCGTTTGATGCAAAGCCCTTTTTGGATTATCTGGAACCGAAGGCTTTGCATTGCCCCAGACAGCCGGATTTAAAGCCCGATTTAATGCGGCAAATGGTACTCCGAAGGCCGTGCCAGCTAGCAAGGACAAACGCCCAATCTCAATCGAAGTTTTCTATACGGGAATAAGGGGAAATATTTTTTAGGCGCTTGATGAGGGTTCATGACAGAGACTGACAGCAGCCCAACAAGTCATGACGACATGTCTGGAACATGACAAATGCGTCATGCCAAACCCTGTGTTATGAATAAATAGCTTTTTCAATCATCAAAGTATGAGTTGGCACATCCGCTGCTTAAATATCTGGAGGGCGTTCCTCGACGCGTTTCACCCCAAGCAAAAAAACAAAAGGAGACACACATGACAAGATCAAGCAGCTTAACTTTGGTGATGGCGGCGGTGTTCACGCTGAGCTATGGTTTAGCCGCTGCTGAAGAAACTGCCAATGACTCGCAAGCACAATCTGTGGCACCGCCTCACCCCGAAAACTCAACCAGATCCGAGAAGGAGGAAACAGCCAACAAAAAACCAGTGGAAAACGATGCGGCAAAACCTGCAGAAGAACCAAATTGCGAGTAATCGCCAAAACTTCCTGTTCAGAATAATTGAGGAGACACACATGAAACTACGCAGCTTATTGATTGCATCCGCCCTATTAACATCCTTTTCCATTCCGACGACAGCGAGCGCACTGGATGTCAATATTACGGCCGACTTACCCTCTGTCGATGTCATGCATGGCGGACAAAAAGTCACCATCATGCGCAACCAGAATCCAAACAACACGGTCAACCCCGACTTTGCAAAAACCTCGCGCAAATGTCCGCCTTTCTGTGTTCAGCCGGGTGACATGGGATCAGGAATCGAAACCATCGGTGAGCTGGAAACCATCCACTACCTGAAAAAAATGAGTGATGGCGACAAGTCCATCATCGTGGTCGATTCGCGCACGCCGGACTGGGTCGAGAAAGGCACGATTCCTGGTTCAGTCAACATTCCGTGGGACAAGCTCAATATCGGAAAATCCGATCCCATCACAGTTCAGGACATTCTGGAAAAGAGTTTGGGTGTCCGCAATCAGGATGGCTTTTACATGTTCGACAATGCCAAGACCGTCGTCTTTTTCTGTAACGGCCCATGGTGCGGTCAGTCCCCGACCAACATCAAGGGACTGCTGAAAATCGGCTACCCGGCAAGCAAGATCAAGTGGTACCGGGGTGGCATGCAGGATTGGGAAGTGCTGGGCTTGACCACGGTCAAACCTGCCAAATAAACGGCTAAGTCGCAAAAAAAAACGGGGCGTTGTGCCCCGTTTTTTTTTCGTGTCTACTATGTATTACAGAGTCGCCGAAAGGGCACTGGTAGTCATCAACATGGGCGTCTGGGAAATCCCGACATGCATCCAGCGGTTGAACGATGCTCACTCGGCACTGATCCTCGAGCAGCAGGCGTCCTTCTGGAATTCGGGAGGCGGGAAAATAAACATCTGTGTGACTCACCGCACAGACCGGATGCACTGTGTGCTTTAGGTTGTGCATTCAAACCCAGATGGAACCGATCCGATGGCAAACACCCGCGCAGGGCTGCACGAAAGGACCGACAAACTCGATCCCGAGACCCTCGACCGTCATCGGGCCATCATCTCGTTGATGGAAGAACCGGAGGCGATTGACTGGTACGACCAAGTGTGTGGAAGCAGCGACCGACGAAGCGTTGAGAGCGATTCTTGCTCATAATTTACAAAGAAGGTAACCCCATGACACGTGTGCAATATTCTGCCTGGGTCATTGCAGTCTGTGCTACCGCTTGGGCGCAGCCCGGCACCAAGCATCACAGGATGCTCACGAAATTTGAGGCTGACGCAGACAAGCGCATCTCCTTGACTGAATTCGCCACGGCGCAACACGCCGCAGGACAATAAGCCCCGATGCGTACCCCATCTACCGTAGTCATGCTGTGCACCCTGGGTCTGACGCTTGCGGCCGCCATGCCGTCTGCGCACGCCGACGGCGCTGAGATAGCGCTGCATGGCAATACGCGCGGGGCACCGGCGTGCATTGCCTGTCATGGTACGCAGGGAGAAGGCGCTGCGGCGAGTGGATTCCCGCGTTTGGCCGGGCTCGATGCCGGGTATGTGCATGCCCAGCTGGAAGCTTTCGCTGCGGAAAAACGCACGAACGCCATCATGACGCCGATTGCGCAGGCCCTTAGCGCGGCCGAGCGCAAGCAGCTTGCGGATTATTACAGCGGACTGGGGCGCGACCCCGGCACCGTCAAGGCCGCAAGGCCGCAAGCAGACAAGGTCGACCCGATATCCGGCTCAGCGGGCGCGCAGCTCGCCCTCAAGGGCCGTTGGGAAAACGCTCTGCCCGCTTGCGTGCAATGTCACGGCGGCCGGGGCGCGGGCGTCGGTAGCGCATTTCCCGCACTGGCCGGGCAGCCTGCGCTTTATATCGAAAACCAGTTACGCGCCTGGCAACAGGGCACGCGAGCGCCGGGTCCGCTGGGCTTGATGAAAGTGATTGCGGACAAGCTTTCCACCGACGACATCAAGCAGGTGGCGGCGTATTTCGCAGCGCTTTCCCCTGATCGCACGACGCGGGGAGATACGCCATGAAGGCCCGCACAATGCTTGCACTGGCTGCCGCCATTCTGGCGATTGCAGCAATCATCTTCGTCGTGACCATGCGGGCCGAACCCGATGCAACGCGTGTGTCGCCCGACGCAACACTCGCCCCGGGACCCACCGCCAAACCTACAATCGTCAAGCCCGTGGCAGCTGTAACCGCCTTCCAGCCGCCGCCCGAAACGGCGATGCCGAAGGATGAATTCGGTCAGGTGGTGAAACTGGGCCGCGATATTTTCACCCACACCGAACGTTATGCGAGCCAGTACAACGGCAGTACCAACATGAATTGCAGCAGCTGCCACCTCGACGCAGGCCGCCTTGCCCACTCCGCTCCGCTGTGGGCGGCATTTGTCAGTTATCCGGCGTATCGCAGCAAGGACAGACAAGTGAACACCTTTGCCTCACGGGTGCAGGGCTGCTTCAAGTACAGCATGAATGGTACTGCGCCACCGCTCGGTGACCCGGTCCTGATCGCCCTGGAAAGCTATGCCTACTGGCTGGCGAGCGGCGCGCCGGTTGATCCAAAAATCGCTGGCCGGGGTTATCCGAAAATTCCCAAACCGCCTCTACCCCCCGACTATGCACGCGGTCAACAGGTGTTCACGCAACACTGTGCGCTATGTCATGGCGCCGACGGCGCAGGTCAAACCGACGCAAACGGACAACCGAACTTTCCTGCACTATGGGGTGAAAAATCGTTCAACTGGGGCGCAGGCATGGGTAACCTGAAAAATGCATCTGGCTTCATCAAGGCCAATATGCCGCTGGGTTTGGGCGGCACGCTCAGCGACCAGCAGGCGTGGGATGTCGCCAGGTTCATGAACAGCCATGAGCGGCCACAAGACCCGCGGTTCAATGGTTCGGTCGCGGCCACGCGCGCCCAACATCACGATTCGCCCGACGACCTGTACGGGACCACGGTGAACGGGCACCTGCTGGGTTCGGGCACGTCGCAAGCCCGATAAGGCGAGGCCTCCTGAGCGAGCCTTATTGCATGACTGGCAGCGCCCGAATCAGACGTGCGGGGTAACCGGTGGCAGAATCGACGCCGGTGCGGCCTCGATCGTGATGATCTCGAATTGCATGGTCGCGAGGTCTGCCATGATGTAGGTCGGCGGTGCGCCAACGCCCCCGACGGTGCCGGGATTGATCAGCCAGGTTTGTCCACCTTTAACGGTGGCGATTTGCGAAATGCTGGACTGGTGATCGTGGCCGCAACACACCAGATCGTAGTCACCGGTACAGGCCAGTGCCTGAGCGTAATGCGGGTAATGAACGAGGAACAAATGGCGGTCAGCCAGGGTGAAAGCGGCATCCTGGCCATGGTAGCGAATCACGCTATTGGGTTCGGCCGCCAGCCGGCTCATGTTGTAAAGGTCGCCGGTGTTGTTGCCATGAATGACATGGACCGGCAGCTCGTATTTCTGCAGCACCCGCAAGGTCGTGGGCGCGACCACGTCGCCGCAGTGCAGCACCGCCTCCGCCCCATTTGCCTTGGCGTGTTCAACCGCCGCACCCAATAAACGGCGGTTGTCGTGGGAGTCGGAGAGGATGCAGACTTTCATGCTTAGAACGCAGGTTTGTCGCTGGCGTTGCGATAGCGTTCGACGCCCGCCAGGATTTCGGCGCGGGCATCATCCATCCCTACCCAGCCTTCAACCTTGACCCATTTGCCTTTTTCCAGGTCTTTGTAGTGCTCAAAGAAATGGGAAATCTGTTCCAGCAACCAGGGCTGCACATCGTCGGGTTTGTTCACCTTTGAATAAAGGCTGCACAGTTTGTCGACCGGAACCGCCAGGAGTTTTGCATCGACGCCGGCTTCATCCGTCATTTTCAGCATGCCAATCGGGCGGCAACGCACGACCACACCGGTAATCAGCGGGATCGGCGTGATGACCAGCACATCGACGGGATCACCGTCTTCAGAAAGCGTGTGCGGGATGTATCCGTAGTTGCAGGGATAATGCATGGCAGTGGACATGAAACGGTCGACGAACATCGCGCCGGACTCCTTGTCCACTTCATATTTGATCGGCTCGCCATGGGCGGGGATTTCGATGATGACGTTGAAATCGTCGGGCAGGTTGCGGCCGGAACTGACTTTGTTAAGACTCATGGCGGTGTCACAAAAACAAGGAAAGGCGCGCATTATACCCGCCCCTTCTTCGGCCTCGAGCGCCGCCGATTCCCCCTATAATTCCGGTATTTGCATGGCGTTCTTCACCCCTACCCCCAATTCACGCAGCCAGTCCGGACTCGCTGGCGCCGCCGACGCGCTGTATCTGGCCGAAATGGCGCGCCAGGCCGCGCCGCTGGTGGTGGTGTGCGCCAGCGCCTGGGACGCCAATCGCCTGACCGAGGAGTTGCGCTGGTTTGATCCGGAATTGCGGATCTGCGCATTCCCCGACTGGGAAACCCTGCCCTACGACACGTTTTCGCCCCACCCCGACCTGATATCGGAGCGGCTGGCGACGCTGTACCAGATTTCGCACGGCGAGTTCGACATCGCCGTGGTGGCGTTCTCCACTGCGCTGTACCGGCTCGCGCCGCCCGCGTTTCTGGCCGCCCACACCTTTTTCCTCAAGCAGAAGGACACCCTCGACGAAGCCGCCTTCCGCAACCAGATGATGCTGGGCGGCTACAACCATGTGAATCAAGTTTTCGCACCAGGCGAGTTTTCGATCCGTGGCGGGCTGATCGACCTGTTCCCGATGGGCAGCCCCTTGCCGTACCGGATCGATCTGTTCGATAACGAAATCGAAACCCTGCGCGCGTTTGATGTCGATACCCAGCGCAGCATTTATCCGGTGGGCGAAGTGCGTCTGCTGCCCGCGCGCGAATTTCCGCTCGACGAAACCGGGATCACCCGCTTCCGGCAAAATTTCCGCGAGCGTTTCGAAGGTGATCCATCCAAATCCAAGCTGTACAAAGACGTCAGCAATAAACTCGCGCCGGGCGGCATCGAGTATTACCTGCCGCTGTTTTTCGAGGAAACAGCGACCCTGTTTGACTACCTGCCCGCGCAGACAACCCTAGTCAGCCACGGTGCACTCGATCCCGCAGGCCAGGCATTCTGGGCCGATGCACAGAGTCGTTACCGCCTTCTATCAGGCGACAAAGACCGCCCGCTGCTGCCGCCTGGCGAACTGTTTTTGCCGACCGATGCGTTCTTCACCCGCGCCAAGGATTACACCCGGTACGACGTAAGTCAGACCAGCAGCGAACAGACAGAAGCCGGTCTGGCCCACCCGGTACCGCCGGTATCGGTGGATCGTCGCGAGGCCTTGCCCGTCGCGCGTCTGGCCGGCTTCATTGACCAGTTCAAGGGCACCACCCTGATCGTCGCGCCCTCGGCCGGACGGCGCGAAACGCTGCATGAATACCTGGCCGAGCATGGCATTCAGGCCACGCTGTGCGACAGCTGGGCGGACTGCCAGCAGCGCACGGATTCCATTTTGCTCACCTATGGCCCGCTCGCCGAAGGCTTTGTCGGCAACGCCAATCCGCTTGCGGTCATTACCGAAACCGAGCTGTACGCGATTCCGCCGAAAACCCGGCGCACCCGCGAGGCGCGGGCGACGCAGATCGACAACCTGCTGCGCGATCTGTCTGAACTGAAGCCGGGCGATCCGGTGGTACATGCACAATACGGCGTCGGCCAGTATCTCGGCCTCATCAACATGGACCTGGGCGACGGCGACACCGAGTTTTTGCATCTCGAATACGCCAAGGGCGACAAGCTGTATGTGCCGGTTGCCAGCCTGCACCTGATTTCACGCTACAGCGGTGCAGGTGAAGGCGCGGCGCCCCTGCACAAGCTCGGCACCGACCAGTGGGAAAAAGCGCGCCGCCGCGCCATGCAGGCCGCGCGCGATACCGCCGCCGAATTGCTCAATCTGTACGCCTTGCGCGCAGCGCGTGAAGGCCACGCGTTCGAGTTTTCGCTACACGATTACGAAGCTTTCGCCGAAGGCTTCGGCTATGAGGAAACCCCCGACCAGGCTGCAGCCATTGCCGCCGTCATGGACGACATGCAGTCGGGCAAGCCGATGGACCGGCTGGTGTGTGGCGACGTCGGCTTCGGCAAGACCGAAGTCGCGTTGCGCGCCGCCTTCATGGCGGTCATGGGCGGCTATCAGGTAGCCGTGCTGGTACCCACCACGCTGCTGGCCGAACAGCATTTCCAGAATTTCTCCGACCGCTTCTCGGCCTGGCCGGTCAAGCTCGCTGAACTGTCGCGCTTCCGCAGCGCCAAGGAGCAGGCCGAAGCGCTGCAGGCGCTTGCGGACGGCAAGCTCGATATCGTCATCGGCACCCACCGCCTGATTCAAAAGGACGTGAAGTTTTCGCGCCTGGGTCTGGTGATCCTTGACGAGGAACACCGTTTTGGCGTGCGCCAGAAGGAACAGCTGAAGGCGCTGCGTGCCGAAGTCGACGTCCTGACGCTGACCGCCACGCCGATTCCGCGCACGCTGGCGATGTCGCTCGAAGGCATCCGCGACTTTTCGGTGATTGCGACCGCGCCGCTAAAACGGCTGGCGGTCAAAACCTTCGTCCAGTCGTTTTCCAGCGGGCTGATTCGCGAGGCCGTGCTACGCGAACTGAAGCGCGGCGGCCAGGTGTACTTTCTGCACAACGAAGTCAGCACCATCCAGAACATGTTCGAGGTGCTGGAAAAGTTGCTACCCGAAGCCCGCATCCGGGTCGGCCACGGCCAGCAGAGCGAGCGCGAACTCGAGCAGGTGATGCGCGACTTTTACCAGCAGCGCTTCGACGTGCTGTTGTGCACCACCATTATTGAAACCGGCATCGACATCCCCACCGCCAACACCATCCTGATTAACCGCGCGGATAAATTCGGTCTGGCGCAGCTGCATCAGTTGCGCGGCCGGGTCGGCCGTTCACACCATCAGGCGTTTGCCTACCTGCTGGTGGAAGAAGACCGAACCATCACACCGCAGGCGAAGAAACGCCTGGAAGCCATTCAATTGATGGAAGAACTGGGTTCCGGCTTTCATCTGGCCATGCACGATCTTGAAATCCGTGGCTGCGGCGAAGTGCTGGGCGACAAGCAAAGCGGCGAAATTCTCGAAGTCGGCTTTTCGCTGTACAACGACATGCTGGCGGGCGCAGTCGCCAGCCTGAAAGCGGGCAAGGAACCCGACATGAGCCAGCCGTTGGGTGTGGTGTCTGAAATCAATCTGCACCTGCCCGCCCTGCTGCCCACCGATTACTGTCCCGACGTGCACGAACGCCTGGTGTTGTACAAGCGCCTGGCGAGCGTGCAGGACCCGGACGACCTGACCCAGCTGCAGGAAGAACTGATCGACCGCTTTGGCGCCCTGCCCGACCCGGCACGGGCACTGCTCAGCACCCATCGCCTGCGACTGGCCGCCAAACCGCTTGGCATCATGAAGGTCGACGCCAGCGCGGACAGCATCCTGCTGCAATTCGTACCGCAGCCACCGATCGATCCGGGCCGCATCATTCAGCTGATCCAGACCCGGCGCGATATCAAGCTGGCGGGCGAAAACCGTCTGCGCTGGCAGCTTCCGGCGTCTGGCGATGCCGGCGTCGCCTCGGATGCCCGGGTTGCGCACGTCATCACCCTGTTTAACTTGCTTAAATAAGCCATTGAAATGAATCTGATAGTTCAGGGAAAAGATATCCCAACACCCAGCCTCAAGCATCTTGCCAAGCTCACCGCAGCAAGGGGTATTGAGGCCATTTCACTCAGCGCTTTCCGGCTGTTGGCGGCCAATGAGCAATCGCGCGCCGAGGTCGCCGCCTACTGCGAGACAAATGCATTGGACTGTGGCTGGGTGCCCGCCGAGCGCCGAATCGGCGATTTTGGCCTGCTGGTAATGGACATGGACTCCACCCTCATCACCATCGAATGCATAGACGAAATCGCCGATATGCAGGGGCTCAAACCGCAGGTGTCAGCCATTACCGAAGCAGCCATGCGCGGCGAAATCGATTTCGCCGAAAGCCTGCGGCGCCGTGTATCGCTGCTGGAAGGGCTGGATGAATCTGCCCTGCAGCGGGTGTACGACGAGCGACTGCAACTTTCTCCTGGCGCCGAAACCTTGCTGGCTGCGGCGCGCGCAGCCGGAATCAAGACCCTGCTGGTGTCGGGCGGCTTCACTTTTTTTACCGAGCGCCTGAAAGCGCGGCTCGGGCTCGACTTCACCGCCGCCAACACCCTGGAAATCATCGACGGCAAACTGAGTGGGCGGGTACTGGGCCATATTGTCGACGCACAAGCCAAGGCGGACTGGCTTAACCAGGTGCGCACCGAACTGGGACTCCGGCGTGAACAGGTAATAGCCATGGGTGACGGGGCAAATGACCTGAAAATGATGGCTGAAGCGGGCGTGAGCGTTGCCTACCGGGCCAAGCCCGTGGTCCGTGCGCAAGCCAGCCAGGCGCTGAACCAAGTTGGCCTGGATGGGGTCATTCCTTTGTTGGGACAGGTTTAAGCAAACAGTCTGGATAATCGCCTAAAGTAATCGGGCAGACTGCCGATAGACAATTGACGGACTAGGTTCGTCCAATGCTCGACTCCCCCGCGATCAGGATTTACCGTGAAAATCGATAAGCGTACCCCCCCTACCACTGCTGCTAAAGTATCTGCCACCCAAGGTAAAGGCGCGGGCAAGGCATCGACGTCCAAAGCCAGCGGCAGCGATTCGCTCACGCTGACTGAGTCGAGCACCCGCCTCCGCTCACTGGAATCCCAATTGGCGTCAGTCGACGTGGCCGATACCAGCAAGATTGAATCGGTTAAAGCAGCACTTGCCGACGGCACGTTTACCGTGGATGCGGAAGTTGTGGCTGATCGCCTGATCGACCATACCAAAGAAGCCCTGCGCAAACGGCCGCGCAAAAAGTAAAATCCGCGCCTCAGCTATTTTTTCGAGGCACAGCATGACCACTATCCAATTCACTGTAACCGGCATGACCTGCGGTGGCTGCGTCAACAGCGTGCAAAACGTGCTGACCGCCTTGCCTGGCGTGCAAAGCGTAAGCGTCACGCTCGATCCGGGTCAGGCCAGTGTGGTGTATGACCCCGACCGCATCGCCCCTGCCACTTTGATGCAGACCGTTATCGATGCCGGTTTTGGGGTAACACACTGACCGCGCCCATATTGCTCAGGACGCACCACACAGCTTATCTAAAGGCGCAGGGCAATGTACTACATTGCCCTGTACGTAATCGACCCCGATCTGCTGCAATAGCGCCAGAATCGCTTCTGATTCGACAAACTCGGCCACCGTCCTCAGTCCCATCTGATGGCCGATGGTATTGATCGCCTCGACCATGGCACGATCGATGGGGTTCTTGACGATATCGCGCACAAATGAGCCGTCGATCTTGAGATAGTCCACTTTCAGGTTTTTCAGATACACAAAGGACGACAGGCCACTGCCAAAGTCGTCGAGCGAAAAGCTGCAGCCAAACTCACGCATCGCTTCGATGAACTCATTGACAACCACCAGGTTGCCAATTGCTGCCGTTTCCGTGATTTCAAAACACAAATGCGGCCCAAGCGTCGGGGTTTCCTGCAGATACGCAAGCAACATGCTGCGGAATTCCGGTGCTTTCAGCGAGGTACCCGACAAATTGACTGCAAAGAGGCAAGCCTGCGTCTGGCCGGATGTCAGATGGTTTTGACAGACCCGCATCGCTTCCTTGATCACCCAACTATCAATCTTCGGCATCAATGAATAACGCTCAGCAGCCGGAATGAATGCCATTGGGGGAATTTCAGAACCGTCCGCATCCACCATGCGCAACAGCAATTCAACATGGCGAACCGCTCCGGGTGCACCATCGGCACGGCGGATTTCCTGCCACAACAGGCGCAGCTTATTTTCTTCCAGTGCATGCTGTATGCGCGTGACCCACTGAATTTCACCCCGATGACGCAACAGATCGGAATCGCTGCTTTCATAAAGGTGAATCTGGTTGCGGCCACGGTCTTTAGCGACATAGCAGGCCGCATCGGCCGCCGACATCAGGTTCGATACCGCACCGCTGTCACGGTTGATCGCCACCATGCCCACGCTCATTCCGACCGCAAAAATACGGTCCTCCCATTTGAAACGGAAACGCTGCACTTCAGCCAGGAAAGTCTCAGCCACTTCAAGTGCATCCTGAATGTTGCAGTTTTCCAGGAGTAAAGCGAACTCGTCACCCCCAAGGCGCGCCAGCGTATCGCGTTCGCGCAATTTCCCCCTGAGCAGCTGGGTCAACTGCCGCAGCAGTTCATCGCCTGCAGCGTGACCACAGGTGTCGTTAATCACCTTGAACTGATCGAGGTCCATGTAACACAGCGCGTGTTCCCGGTCGTGCTGCAAAGCAGACAACAAGGTGTGCTCCAGGCGCTGCTCAAATTCCCGCCGGTTGATGAGCCCGGTCAGGACATCGTGACTCGCCTGAAAAACCAGGCGCGCGGTGGCCTGATCGATTTTTTCCTGCATTTGTCCCTGCATGGCCTGAAGATGCGCGGCCATGTGGTTGATTCCGCGCTGCAGCGTGCCCAGTTCCGCTTCGCCGCTTGGCGTGACACGCTCGTTCAGATGCCCCTCGCCAATTCTGCTGACGGTATGGGTCAAGGCTAGAATCGGCCGCGTAATCTGTCGACCGATGCGCCAGGCAAGGAATAAACTGACGCCCAGACCCGCCAGCAAAATCAGCAGGCTGCGCACGATGGCTTCACGCTGGCTCTTGAGGGTGGCGTTGCGCGACACATCCAGCCCCACCCAGCCCAGCAGTTTTGTCTGCGACTCAAACTCGGGGGTATCCAGGGTGTCGAACGTCTGAAAATCGTCCACCACCAGCTCGGTGCGCGTAATCGGCGCGAAATACACCAGCCGGTCCTTGTATTCGATCAAATGCATGCGATTGGCCGGCAATTTGCTTTCCATCGGCTTGTTGATCCAGGCGCCCTGCCCAGCTTGCGCCAGCCACTGGCCACTTTCAGCAAACACCGCTACACCGCGAATATCCGGCTCGATGGCTGCTTTATCCAGAAGTGTTTGCAGCACTTCGGTATTGCCCGAAGCTACGCCATATTCGGCCGCCGGCGCCAACTGGCGCACAATCGCCGCCGAGCGGGAGCGCAGCGACTGGTCGAGATCGTCGATCTTTCCGGTAATGAGCTGGAACAGCAGCAATATCCCGATAATCGCCATCGGCACCAAAGCCAGGCCAATGACGCGCCCGCGCACTCCAATCGATGCCATCAGCGCATGCCTCCCAGACGTTTTTCCAACGCGGCTTCGGGTGGCAAAGTAAAACCAAGCGAGCGTGCGACCTGTTCATTGATCGAGATACTGAAATACGCAGGGTGAGCGGGTGCTGGCAGCCGTACAACAGGCCCAAGCAGCGCGTTCCTGACCCATTCCGCTGTCTGGCGACCGATTTCTGCCGGGCTGGAGTGCAGCGACAACAGGGCACCGGCCCGCGTTAACGAGCGCGAATAACCGAATACCGGGTGGCGATAGCGATACGAGGTCAACAAAATGCTCTGTGCGGTATTGCGGTTGAAAACCACCGGATCGGGGAGCGCCAACAGCAAATCGGCGTCAGACAAGACATTCTCGAGCGGAATGATCAGCTGTTCGTCTTTCGTCAGGATCGCGTTTACCAGACTCAATCCCTGCGTGCGCAGGTCGGTTTCCAGTTCGTCCAGCAGCCCGCTCTGGTTTGCGCTCAACAGCACGCCAACGCGATGCGCGTCGGGAAAGGCCAGACGAATCAGAGCGGCTTGCCGCTCGATCGGTTGATCAATGTAAATAGCCGAGGCAAGACGGTTGCCGTCATCGGTCAGACGGGCGCGCCCACTTTTGACATACCACGCGCGCGGCACCAGCACCGCCAAAATGGGCGGAGGATTGGGCAAGGCGGCTAGCGCATCGGCCGCCAGAACACCCACCGCAACAGCAAGGCGAGTCTCTTTCAGGGAAGCGGGCCTCAGCGCCCGGGCATTGATTCGGAGCGCCTCATGGCCGCTGTCATCGAGATAGGCGCGAATGACCTGGTACGCCTCTTGGTAAGGCGTCGAATCATCGCTCAGTACGACGGCAACCTGAGCCGAGACAGCTGGCGTCGGCACGGACAGACAGAGCGCCAGCAGCACCAGTCCGATCAAGTCGCGCCGCATCAGACCGCCAAGCGAAAGCCACTTGCGCGCGACGCAAACGCTCAAGCCGTCACCCATGGGCACCCTGTGGGGCAAGCACATCCACTCCGGACGGCAGGGCATTCCACAGGCACGCGCCTTTGCTGTCCTTTGCAATCGCCTCCAGCAGACTGGCATGGCGAGCAAGCTCTTCGGCAGAAGCCTGCAGCAGAACAGGTTTGGGGCGCGCCCGCGCCGCCGCCCGACCCGCCTCTTCGCTGCGCGCTTCCAGTCCGATCGACAGGCTTTCCTGGCCGCGCGTCAGCGCTAGATAGACAGCAGCCAGCAGTTCGCAGTCAACCAGGGCGCCATGCAGCGTGCGCGCCGTGTTGTCCACGCCATAGTGTTTACACAGGGCATCCAGATTGTTGCGCTGCCCGGGACGTAGGGCCTTGGCCATGGCCAGGGTATCGATGACGCCGTCGCACCAGTTGGGCAGCGGCTTCATCGCCAGCTGGCGCAACTCCATGTTGAGGAAGCCCACGTCGAACGGGGCGTTGTGAATAATCAGTTCGGCGCCCTGGATAAAGTCGACGAATTCCTGCGCCACGTCGGCAAAGCGCGGCTTGTCCTGCAAAAATTCGGGGGTGATGCCGTGCACCTGCATCGCGCCGGCGTCAATATCGCGATCCGGATTCACATAACGATGCAGATGGTTACCGGTGAGCCGCCGGTTGACCATTTCAACCGCCGCCACCTCGATGATGCGATGCCCCTGATTGGGATCAAGGCCCGTGGTTTCGGTGTCCAGAATGATTTGTCGCATTGAATTCAGCCCGCCCTTACTGCGCCTGCAACACGCCCTGGTTGGCCAGTTCGTCAGCACGCTCGTTTTCAGGATGGCCATTATGGCCGCGCACCCATATCCACTCGATACGATGTTGCTGGCTCAGGCTTTCCAGTTGCTGCCACAGATCCTGGTTTTTCACCGGCTTGCCGTCACTGGTGCGCCAGTTGCGGCGCTTCCAGCCAGGCAACCATTCGCTGATGCCCTTTTGCACGTATTGCGAGTCGGTGTGGACTTCAACCGTTGAGGGGCGCTTGATTGATTCCAGCGCACGGATGACAGCCGTCATTTCCATGCGGTTGTTGGTGGTGTCCCGCTCGCCACCGCAGATTTCCTTGCGGTGGCCGTCGGTTACCAGCAGCGCACCCCAGCCCCCCACGCCGGGGTTGCCCTTGCAGGCGCCATCACTGTAGATATAAATAGTGTCAGAGGTCACGGCCAATCCGATGCTGGTTGATATTGATGACTTTTGCTGCCGGCGCCAGCAAACGCGGCGCCATAGCGGGTTTCCACTGCGGCAGAATGACATGCATGCCCTGCACGCGTTTAATCGCCTGCAAAAAATACACGCCGCCGCCCATCGCCCACCAACGGTCTCCCGCCGGCTCCAGGAAACGCAGACGCCGAAGCCATTTTTCGCGATTGATCGGTGGACGGTAACAGCACATGCTGCCGCCCGCCACCTCCATCCCCAGCAAAACCATCCAGTCCTTCACCCGCGAAATGTTCAAAAAATTGCCGTTCCAGGGATAGCCGCGCTCATTTCCCTTCAACTGATGCGCCAGCCCCCACAAACTCCGCGGATTGAAGCCCGCCAGCACCAGCCGGCCCTCCGGGCGCAATACACGCTCGGCTTCGCGCAAAACCTGATGCGGGTTCGAGCTGAATTCCAGCACATGCGGCAGCAGCACCAAATCCAGCGACTGCCCTTCAAACGGCAAAAACATCGGATCGGCATGCACCTGGGCGGGGGCCTCCACGGCACAGGTCACGCGCAGCGGGATACGGCTGTTTCGCAAAAAATCGATATGCGGCAAACCCACTTGCACCGCATTGAAGCCGAACACGTCCGATACAGCCTGGTCGAAATAGCGCTGTTCGCGAAACAGCAAATGCTGTCCCAGCGGGGATTCAAACCATCCGGCATCCAGCTTGGATAACATAGTCCTTCTCCTGTTCACCGACATGCCATGTTGACACTCATTTCCCTGCCTGCGTTCGACGACAATTACATCTGGGTGTTGCACGATGGCCACCACGCCATCGCCGTCGATCCAGGCGATCCGGTGCCGTTGGTCGCGTTTCTTGATGCACATCAACTCAAGCTGACGGCCGTGCTGATTACCCACCATCACCGCGACCATACTGGCGGCAACCTCGTGCTGCGTCAACGCTACAACTGTGCCATCCACGCACCGGACAACCCGCGGATTCCCGGCGTGACGCACAGGCTGCACGGGGGCGATTCGATCACCTTCGCCGAACCTGCCGCGCACTTCGACGTGCTGGCGACACCGGGTCACACGCTCGACCACATCAGCTACGTCGGCCACGGAAATTTGTTCTGTGGAGATACGGTATTCGGCTGCGGGTGCGGGAAACTGTTCGAGGGCACACCAGCGATGATGGCGGCCAGTCTCGACACCATTCTGACGCTGCCCGATGCTACCCGAGTCTGCTGTGCGCATGAATACACCCTGAGTAATATTGACTTCGCAAAAACCATCGCTGGCGACAATCCTGTCCTGCTGGTGCGCGAACATACCGACCGAAAGCTGCGTGCCCAGGGGCAGCCCACCCTGCCCTCGACTCTGGCGCTGGAAAAGGCCACCAATCCCTTTCTGCGTTTTCACGAGCCGGACATGACGGCTTTTGCCGCCGCGTATCTGAATCGCCCGAATCCCGGTCCGGCCGAGGTGTTTGGAGCCATTCGCACCGCCAAGGATGAATGGGATCGCTAAACACCGGGCAGAGCGGTTAAAATGGCCACCGTGATCGAACACGGGAGCCGATCTTGCCCGGTATCAAAGTAACTCAAAAGGCATTGACCAAGCTCGGTCTTGCGGTGTTAAGCGCCTGTATCAGCCTGACGGTTTGTGCAGACGACGTTTACACCAGCAGCCAGTCGCTGCAATGGGGCGATAGCGCAGGCAACAATGAAACCGACACCGAAACGGTAAGCGAGCTTGGCCAGGAAGATGTCTGGCTGCGTGTCCGCAGTGGCTTCAAGATCGATGATGCCGCCTCGGATAACCCACTCGTGGCCGTTCATGAATCTCGGTATGCCGCGCAGCCGGACTCCATCCTCCGCATGGTCAATCGATCACGCCGTTATCTGTATCACATCGTTCAGGAAGTCGACCGGCGCGGAATGCCGATGGAAATTGCCTTGTTGCCGATGATCGAAAGTGCGTTCAAATCGACCGCGCTCTCAACCTCGGCAGCTTCCGGCATCTGGCAATTCATTCCCTCGACAGGCCGCCATTACGGACTCAAGCAGGATGCCTGGTACGACGGCCGCCGCGATTTTCCAGCTGCTACCAATGCCGCGCTGGACTACCTCAGCAAGCTTTTCCTCGATTTTGGCGATTGGCAACTCGCCCTGGCGGCTTACAACTGCGGCGAAGGCTGCGTAGCGCGCGCGATCCAGAAAAATGTGCAGCAAGGCCTGCCGACCGATTACGCCAGCCTGTCCCTCCCTGCCGAAACCCGGAATTACGTCCCCAAGCTGCTGGCCATCAAGAACCTGATTCGCAATCCGGAACAGTACGGTCTGGTTATCGACAGCCTGCCCAATCAGCCGTATTTCAACCAGATTCCGGTTCGTGCCAATCTGGACATGCACTCCGCCGCCCGGTTGGCTGACATGAACAACGATGAGTTCATGGCCTTGAATGCTGCGTTCCCGCGCAATCTCATCCGTTCCGACACCCCCGTCAACCTGCTTGTTCCCGTCGAAAAGGCCGATCAGTTCCAGCGCAATCTGGAGGCAGGCAACTGGGACTCCTGGCAACCCTATGCCGCAAGGAAAGGCGAGCGTCCGGCAGACATCGCCAAGCGCTTTGATGTCAGCCTCGCCCGCCTTACCGAACTCAACCAGTTTCGCCTCAAAAACGGCAAACTGGTGAACGCGCAGACCATCCTGGTTCCAGTCAAAGGCCGTGGCGAGGTGGCGAGGCTTGAGCAGGACCTATCGGAAGAGGCCGCATCCGTCAGCCCGAATCCGGCTCAGCCGACTCAGCATGTGGTGCAGCGCGGTGAAACCCTGTATGGCGTCGCGCGCCGCTATGGCGTAAGTGCGGCCCAACTCACTGCGGCCAACCCTGGACTTGATACCACCCTCAAAGTCGACCAGCGTATTCACTTACCGGAAGCCCACACGGCAGGCGTCCGCGATGTGGCCTATTCTCGGCAGACCACCCCGATTCCACGCACCGACAAGTCAGGCAAGTCCACACTCTATACCGTTAAACGGGGCGACACCCTGCACACCATCGCCCAACGCTTTGACGTCAAGCTGTCCGAAATAAAATCGTGGAATCCCGACCTGAAAGACAGCGGCAGGGTTCAGGCAGGGCAGACCGTCATCGTCAACAAATCCTGAACTGAGTTCAATCAGTCAGGTGCCGGTGGCTCGCCCGACTTGTCCGACATCACCAGCCCCACACCCACCGCTGCCAGCACGCCCCACAGCACGGCCGCCCAGATGCCCAGCGCATCCGACAGCTGCCCCATGAAAATCAACATCAACATGGCGACTGTCAACACGGCATTGCCGAGCCAGAAATTGCGCTTGTGTTTGCCCGTGTTCAATGGAAGCTCCACCGTGAAAATGGACAGGGTATCTGGAATTGACGGCTGAAAGAACCCGGTTCAGCAGATTTACGATCAGGCAGCCCCAAGTGTTGAAAAGCAACATGCACGACGGGATTAGACCTTCTGTCGTCCTTGATGCCGATCCTGGTGCAGTGTCTGGTTGTCGTCCGTTGCGAACCGTCACAGTAAAACGCCGGTATGTATCCAGTCCTGTTCTTTGCCTGAAAAAAGGCCGTCAGGTCAGCATTCCCGGATGAACTTCAAGGCCTCCTCGGCCGGCAGGGGTTTGCTGAAGAGGAAGCCTTGCATGAAGTCGCACTGGTGCTGGATCAGGTAGTCGCGCTGGGCTTCGGTTTCAACGCCTTCTGCAGTTACTTTCAGGCCAAGATTGTGTGCCAGCGCCAAGGTGGCGGCGCTGATCTCGGCATCGCTCGGGTCGGTTTCGATATCGCGAACGAAGGTGCGGTCCAGCTTCAACACCTGAATAGGCAAGCGCTTGAGGTAAGCAAGAGAAGAATAGCCCGTGCCAAAGTCGTCGATGGCAAGTTGGATGCCGATGTTACGCAAGGCTTGCAGCTGGACTATGGCGCGTTCGGGGTTCCCCATGGCGACCGACTCGGTGATTTCCAGTTCAAGATCGCTGCCCTTCAGGCCATGGCGCTTGAGCAGCGTATCCACGTTTTGCACCAATCCCGGCTCACGCAATTGTTGCGCGGAGAGATTGACTGCCATGCGTATGCCCTCTACTCCTTGCGCCCGCCACGCGCTCAGCTGCCGACAGGCCTCTTCCATCACCCAGCCACCCAGGGCCTCGATCAGGCCGGACTCTTCAGCAATGGGAATGAACTTGAGCGGAGGGATATCGCCGAGCACAGGATGGCGCCAACGCGCCAGCGCCTCGACGCCAAAAACCTTGCCGTCATGGGCACGGATCTGCGGCTGGTAGTGCAGATGCAGCTGGTTGTTGCGCAAGGCCTGATGCAGGTCATTCTCCAGTCCCAGACGCTCGCTGGCAGCCGCATTCAGCGCCGAGGTAAAGTACTGGACATTGTTCCGGCCGTGTTCCTTGGCGTGGTACATGGCCGTGTCAGCATTTCTCATCAGGGTCGGCCCGTCCTCTCCATCGCCCGGGTAGACAGCGACACCGATGCTGGGACTGGAGTGCAAATCCTTGCCGTCGAAGACGTAGGGTTGGCCAAGCGAACGCAGGATCTTGTCGGCGAGGGGCGCGGCTTCCATCTCGTTCGTGATGTGGGTGAGCACGACGATGAACTCGTCGCCACCCAGGCGGGCGACGATGTCGCTTTCCCGCACGCTATCGCACAACCGCCGGGCGACTTCGATCAGCAACAGATCGCCGACATGGTGGCCCAGGGTGTCGTTGATGGTCTTGAAGCGATCCATGTCGATGAACATCACCGCAACGCGAAGATCGTCGCGGTGAGCGGAAAGCAGGGCCTGGTCAAGACGGTTCTCCAGGTTGTAACGGTTGATCAGGCCCGTGAGCGGATCGTGATGGGCGAGAAAATCAATGCGCGCCTCATTTGCCTTGCGCTCGCTGATATCGGAATAGCTGGCGATGTAGAACATGACGGTCTGGGTCGCATCGCGGATGGCAGAAATGGAAGCCCATTTTGGATATACCTCGCCCGACTTTTTGCGGTCCCAAAGTTCGCCGTTCCAATAGCCGTTGTCCTGTAGACAGCGCCACATTTCCTCATGCACCAGCTCGGAGGTTTTTCCGCTGCTCAGCATCTTGGGATCCTTACCCAGGACTTCGTCGACGCCGTAGCCTGTTTGCCGGGTGAAGGTGGCGTTCACGTTGACGATTCGATTGAAACGATCCGTGATCAGCATGGCCTCGCCGCTGCTGTCGAACGCATTGGCATACAGGCGCAATTCTTCAGCTACCGACTCGGCATCTTTTCGCGCCTGTTCGAGCGCGCTGCGCCCGCGCGCGACATTTTCGACCATGCTGCGCATTGCATTGGTCAGTTGCCCGACTTCGTCTCCAACCGCTGAAACCGGGTGGTTCGACAGGTCGCCACCAGCAATTCGCTGCGACCATTCCAGCAGGTCGGAAATCCGCACGCTCGCCCGGCGTGACACATAAAAAGCCATGCCCAGGAGCATGGCGCCCCCCAGGATGTTGATGGCAAAGGTAATTTTCAGATTGCGGTTGGCTGCGGCAATGAGGTCTTCGCGGCTGGCGGCAATATCCTCGATGGTGTACCGCATCAGGTTTTGCATGGTTATCTGCATGCTCGTAAATTGCTGACCCTCGATCTGGCTCAACAACTCGAATGCGGACTCCTTTTCGAACTCCGTGCTGAGCGCGATGGCCTTGTCGATGCCCGACAAGTAGGTGGCGATAACCTTGCCCAGGATAACGGCCTCCTGCTTTAACGCCTGGTGTTCGGGCATTTCATGCCCGGAAATGGTCGCCAAATAGGACTTGATCCGTTGCTCGATGCTGACCAGATCAGTTCTGATCTGCTGCATGTCGCGCGCGCTTTCGCTGGCAAGATGCTTGAGGCTCAAGGCCCGCACATTCGCGATGCCCTTGTCGATGTCCTGCAGAGTTTTGAGACGTTCCCCGCTAGCCGAATACATGTCACCCAAAGCCTTGACAGAATGCTGCAGCGCGAAAGCGGAGGCGATGATGGCGCTCGCGCCGATGACCCCGACCAGAAGCATCGGGACGATCAGTTGGCTGAACAACGAGCAATTCCTGAAATAAGCGAACATCTAGCCCCGGCTGCTATGGAAGATGAGATTTCGCCTGGAGAGAGGCGACTGAGACATCAAGGTGCGATCACGTCGAAACCATCGGCTTCGAATATATCCTTGACGGCCTGGCTGTGCAGGAACTTGAAAAAGGCTGCAACTTCCGGATTGCCCGCCGAAGCCTTGAGTGGCGCAACCTGATAACGAACGGGTCTGTGCAAGCTTTTTTTGACGGTGTGCAGTTGCCGCAGTTGATCCGTCAAACCGGTTTTGAACAAGATGCCAACCATGCCCGGGGGGGATGTAGCGAGCGAATCGGCCAGCAGTTCAATGTTCTTGCGCGTTTGAATCTTGTCCTTGACCCGCTCCCATAATCCCGAGACTTCGAGCGCTTCTTTCGTGTGGCGACCGAATGGTGCGTTGCTGGGGTCGCCAATGAGGATGGTCGCGACCTTGTCAGAAGCCAGATCCTGCCATTCGAGGCGTTGCAACGGACTGTTTTTGGGGGCGGCTACGACGAGGGTGTTGCCCCATGGACTGGACACTTGATCCGGTATCACCAGGCCGTTTTCAACGGCAAAATCCATCCATTCGCGGTCGGCTGAAACAAAGATGTCGGCTTTCAGCGCGCCGCCCTGCAGACCCTTGGCAAGCAGGCCAGACGATTTGCAAAGCTGGATAAATTGAATGGGGTGGTTTGCCCGATACAAGGCCTCGACCTTGCTCAGAGTCTCGCAAGTCGAGTTGGCCAATGCCAGGGTCAGCTCGCCAGCTCGCGCCAGCTGAAACAAGGCGCTGGCCATGAATACGGATAATGAAATCAATAGCCCATGACGGAATGTAGAGATCATGTCAGCCCTTCTTGTTTGATGTGTTCTGGATTGCGCTCCGCCACTTTTTTATTGGCGGAGAACGGGCCCTTGGCTTGACGCATTTCGAATATACGCAGAATGACCGTTTTTGAAAATTTTCCAAAATCAGCGTTGACTCATATACGAATAAGCAGCCAGGTACGCCCCTGTCAAACCTGCCCCGCCACCCAGTGGCAACGCACCCAATGCCCGCTGCCCAGATCGGTCTGATCGGGATAGGTTTGCCGGCACACGTCGCTGGCGTGCGGGCAACGCGGATGAAAATGGCAGCCCGTGGGCGGGTTGAGTGGCGACGGCTGGTCGCCTGCCAGGCGAATGATGCTTTCCCCGCTGTGCGGCTCGATACGCGGTACCGCGCTCACCAGCGCCAGGGTATAGGGATGGCGTGGTGCGCGCAGCACGTCGGCCGCCGCGCCGTGTTCGACGATGCGGCCGAGATACATGACTGCCACCGCGTGTGCCAGATAATCGACCACGGCGAGGTTGTGGGTGATGAACAGATAAGCCAGTCCAAGCCGGTCTTGCAGGTCTTTCAGCAGATTGAGGATCTGCGCCTGCACCGACACATCGAGTGCGCTGGTGGGTTCGTCGCAGATCAGCAGACGCGGCGAGATGGCGAGCGCCCGCGCAATCGCAATACGCTGGCGCTGGCCGCCGGAAAATGCGTGCGGATAGCGGCCACCCGCATCGTCCGGCAATCCCACTTGCTGGAGCAGTTTCGCCACGGCACCGCGGCGATCACCCGCCGCCCCCACCTTCAGCGCATCCATGCCTTCGAGCAGGATGTCGGCCACCCGCATGCGCGGATTGAGCGAGCTGAACGGATCCTGAAACACCATTTGCATCTGCCGCCGCAGGCTGGACAAGTTATGTGTGCCGAGGGTTTCACCGTTCAATGCCACGCTACCCGCCGTCGGCTCGATCAGCCGCAGCAGCGCCTTGCCCACGGTGGTTTTGCCGCAGCCCGATTCGCCTACCAGCGCCAGCGTGTGGCCCGCCTGAATCGACAGCGACACGTCATCTACCGCACGCACGTAACCGACGGTGCGCTGGATCAAACCGCGCCGGACCGGAAAATGCACTTTGAGGCCATCAACCTGCAACAGCCGCTGCGCCGACTGAGCCGGAATCGAATGCTCACCGGCCTGTTGCAGTATGCGCAGCGGCAGGGTGCCCGCCAGATGGCAGCGCACCCGCTGGCCGTTGATTTCCTGCCACAGCGGTGATTCCAGACGGCAGCGCGCGATCGCAAACGGACAGCGCGGCGCAAAGCGGCAGCCATGCAGCGGCGCGTCGAGCCGCGGCACCTGGCCGGGAATCGTGGTGAGCCGAGCGCCGTCGCCGGGGCGGGGCAAGGCGTCGAACAACATGCGGCTGTAGGGATGCTGCGGCGTCGCAAAAAACGCGTCGCGCGCGCCCTCCTCCACCAGCTCGCCGGCATACATCACCCCTACCCGGTCGGCGTTCTCCGCCACCACGCCGAGGTCGTGCGTGATCAGCAGCATGCCCATCCGGCGTTCAGCACGCAGATGACGCAGCACGTCGAGCACCTGCGCCTGGATGGTCACGTCGAGCGCGGTAGTGGGTTCGTCGGCAATCAGCAGTTTGGGCTGGCCGGCCAGCGCCATCGCGATCATTACCCGCTGGCGCAAGCCGCCCGACAGCTCGAACGGATAGCTGTCGAGCCGCCGCGCCGCATCCGGCACCCCCACCGCGTCGAGCAGCGCGCGTGCCGCGTCCTGCACCGGTTGTCCGCGCAATCCCTGGTGCAGCACCAGCGCTTCGGCAATCTGCTCGCCCACCTTGATCACCGGATTGAGCGCCAGCATTGGCTCCTGAAAAATCATCGCCATACCGCCACCGCGCACACGCCGCATCTCGGACTCGGGCAACGCCAGAACCGCTTCGCCGTTCAGCTGCACGGTTCCGGAAACGACCCGCCCGCCGTCCGGCAGCAGCCGCATCAGCGACAACGCAGTCATCGACTTGCCGCAGCCGGATTCACCGAGCAGGGCGTAAGTCTCGCCCGCCGCGACCTCGAACGACACGCCGTCCACGATGCGTGCGCCACCGATTTCGGTGACAAGTTGGTCGACGCGCAGCAGTTCGCTCATCGTCTGCTTCCCATGCGCGGATCAAACGCGTCGCGCACGCCGTCGGCAAACAGGTTGGCGGCCAGCACCAGGGTGAACATGAAGGCGAACGCTGCGCCGAGCTGCCACCACACCGCAGGCTCGCGCGCCAGTTCGAGCCGTGCGCCGTTGATCATGTTGCCCCAGCTGTGCATGCTGGGATCCACGCCGACGCCAACGTAGGACAGCACCGCTTCGGCCAGTACCAGGCCGGAGAAATCCAGCACGATGGCGATCAGCACTAGGTGGAACACGTTGGGGAAAATGTGGCGGCTGATGATGCGGCTGTGGGAGACGCCGAACGCGCGCGCCGCATCGACGTAATCCAGCGTGGACAATTTGAGCGCCTCGCCGCGCAGCAGCCGCGCCAAGCCGGTCCAGCTGGTCATCCCCATGATCAGGCAGAGCGCCAGCAGGCGCACGTCGGCGCGCGCGGCGGCATTGTCGAACAGGTCAGGATTGGACTCGATATACACCTGCACGATCAGCACCGCCGCCGCGATCAGCAGCACGCCGGGGATGGAATTGAGCACGGTGTAAACGTACTGGATGACATCGTCCACCCAGCCGCGGAAATAGCCTGCCGCGATGCCGAGGCTGATCGCCAGCGGCAGCGTCACCAGCGTGGTGAGCGTACCGATGACCAGCCCGGTGCGAATGCTCTTCAACGAGATATAGAGTACGTCCTGCCCCACCTTGTCGGTGCCGAACACGTGGTAAGCCGTTGCCAGATGCACCAGCACGCCGGCCAGCAGCAGCAACAGCGTGAGGACACCAACAACCGTACGGCCCGGCCAGCCGAGGCGGCCTTCGCCCCAACGCGCCAGCCACTCGCCCAGCGACACCTGCGTGCGGCGCGCCTGCCAGCCCGCCAGCACACCGAATAGCAACAGGCTCAGGGCCAGACCTTGTGCCAGTCCGACGGCGCTGCGCCGGGTGATGTCCGGCATCCGGCCTGCGGCATCGTCGAGATGGGCACCACCGAATTGCAGGCGCGGATATTCACGCCGCGTGACGCCATCGTGCTCGACGAACTCCTTGGCGTACAACTGCATCGCCAGCGGTGCGGAATAGGTCTTTTCCTGTTGGGTGCGCAACGTGCCCACCAGCGCATCGAATGCGGACAGCACCTCGACCGAGTAGTGCGGCTTGTCCGCCGGGCTGCCAGCCAGTTTTTCACGGTAATGCAGCGAATCGAGCAGGCCGATCACCACGAACACGCTCAAGACCAGCGCCGCCCCCATCGCCATCGGCCGCCGTGCCACGGCCCCCCACGGCGCCCGCAGATGCTCGTGACGACTGATGCCCCACGCCAATACCAGCACGCCCACCAGCAGCGCGAAGATCAGCGCATCCGTCCACAGAATGACAGGCTGGATATTCATCAAGTCCCCGCTCATTGCAGCCGCACCCGCGGATCGACCCATGAATAGGAGAGGTCGGTGAGGATGAGCCCGACGATGTAGAGCACCGAGCCGAGGAAGACCATCGCCCGCACCACGGCAAAATCCTGCGCCTGGATGGCATCGATCGTGTAGCTGCCGAGGCCGGGAATGCCGAAGAAGGATTCGGTGATGAGGCTGCCCATGAACAACGTGGGGATCACCACCACCGCGCCGGTCAGAATCGGGATCATGCCGTTCTTCAGCACGTGGCGGAACAGCACGCGCACCTCGCTCAGTCCTTTGGAACGCGCGGTGCGCACATAATCCTTGCCGATTTCCTCGATGAAGATGGTGCGATACCAGCGCGCGCCGCCGCCGATACCCGCCACCACGCTCACCAGCACTGGCAGCAGGATAAATGGCAGGCCATCGACGCCGCCGGAAAACCCGGAAATCGGCAACAGCTTCCACAACGAAGCAATGAAATACTGCCCCGCGATGATGTAGAACAAGCCGGAAATCGACATCAGCACCACGCAGCCCACCACGCCCCACAGGTCGAGGTAGGTGGCGCGAAAAAACACCATCAGCAAGGCGAAGGTGATGTTGACCAGCAAGCCGATGACAAACACCGGCAACGCAATCGCCAGGCTCGGCCCCATGCGTTTTTTGATCTCGTTGCCGATGTCGCGGCCGTCATCGCCCTTGCCGAATTCAAAGGCGAACATCGCGGCCGAATGCTGGAAGAAGATCGTGTCGGTAAATTGCGCGCTGCCTTCGGCTCCGGAATTCAGCAACAGCGGCTTGTCGTAGCCATGCTCGACCTTCCAGCGCCCGATCGCTTCCGGCGTCACGTGCTTGGCGCCAAGCTGCAACCGCGCCATATCGTCCGGCGTGTTGACGACGAAGAACAGCGCAAAGGTCAACAGGTTCACCCCGATCAGGATCGGAATGGCATACAGCAGACGGCGCAGCAGATAAGCCAGCATCAGGCGGTTGTCCTTTCCCGCCGCCGCCAAGTGATCACCGCCGGTGCAATGGCGACGATCAATGCACCCAGCATCAGTGCCACCGGCCACAGCACCGGATGGTTCCAGGCTTCGCGCTGACGCGCACGCTGCCCGGGATCGACGCGACGGTATTTAAGCGTGTTGTTCGCCATCAGATTGGGTTTGACGTTATGCACCCAGCCATGACGCAGACCGAATGACTTGGGATAATAGGAATAAATCCAGGGCGCATCGCGGCGCACGATTTCCAGCATGGCATCGATCACCTGCTGGCGCGCGGGGCCGTTCTCCATGTCCTTCATCTGCTCGAACAGGCGGTTGAATTCCGGATTATCGTAATTGGCCGCATTCTCGCCGCCCGTGCCGACCTTTTTGTGCGGGCCATACAACAGAAAGAAGAAATTCTCCGGGTCGGGATAGTCGGCGTTCCAGCCCCATTCGAACAGCTGCGCATTGCCCTTGAGGATCTTGTCCTGGAAGCGGTTGTAGTCGGTGCCGCGCACCACCAGCTGCACGCCCAGCTTGTCGAGCTGCTTCTTCATCCAGTCGAGCCGCGACTTGGCATCCGGGCCGCTCGCCATGGTGTCGAAATACAGCACCAGCGGCTCGCCGGTTTTGGCATGGCGGCCGTTGGGATAGCCCGCCTCAGCCAGCAGTTGCCGGGCATCTTCCAGCGATCGCCGAACGATCCGCTGATCACGCGCTTCGTAGACATAAGGATTCAAGCCGGCCACGCCTTCGACATAGCCAAACAGGCCCGGTGGAATCGGTCCCTGTGCGGGGATGCCGCGACCGTTGAGGAAAATCGAAATGAACTCGTCGTAGTCGAATGCGATGGACAGCGCCTGCCGCAACTTCTGGCGATCGACGCCGAGCCCGCCGACCACCGGGTCGAGCATGTTGAAACCGACATACCAGATCGAAGCCGCCACCGTGGTGATGAGGTGAATGTCCTTGTCGCGCATGCTGTCGGTGGGCTGGGGTTCGCCGTTGGCGGAAAACTGCACCGCCTGATCAAAGCTGTCGGAGCTGATGCCGGAGCTGTCGTAATAGCCCTGCATGAACTTGCTCCAGTAAGGAATGGTTTCCTTTTCCAGGCTAAACACCGCCTCATCCACCAGCGGCAAGGGCTTGCCTGCATCGGCCAGCAGCCCGGCCTCGCGGTCGGCCGCATCGCCGTCGGCAGGATAGGTTTCGCCGTGGAAATACGGATTCTTCTTCAGCACCATGCGGCGGTTGGGATCGTTTTCAGCGAGATAAAACGGCCCGGTACCAACCGGCTGCCAGTCGAGCGTGAGGTTCTTGTCTGCCATGCCGGGTTGCCCGTAAAAAACCTCGGCCTCCCACGGGACCGGCGCAAAAAACGGCATCGCCAGCCAGTAGATGAACTGCGGATATTTGCCCCGGACGTGGATGCGGTAGGTATGCCGGTCAACCACTTCGGCACCGGCCAGGGGAAACGCGTTCAGATCCAGGGCGGCATCGGGCCGGGCCTTGATAGCCTTTTCCAGCGTTTCACCCAGCGCCTTCAAGCCGACGATATGCTCGGACATCAAGCCAAAAATCGGCGAACTGAGCCTGGGGTGCGCCAGCCGTTTGATCTGGTACACATAATCGGCAGCCACCAGTTCGCGCGTACCCGTGTGAGCAAAGTCACCGAGTGTGGATTTGTCAGCCAGCGTCGCTGCATCCAGCGCGTGGTAGCGGTAGCGTCCCGCTGCATCGAGCGCAAACGCCGGGTGCGGCTGATAGCGAATGCCGGGGCGAATCCTGATCTCGTACACGCTTTCGGCAATCGCGGCCGATGGCGCATCGTCCGGCAGCGGCTTGCCTGCCGCGTCATAAAAACGTGGCATGGGCAGCGCATCGGCAGTCAGCGGAATCAGCGTGTAAGGCCGTTTAAGAAAATGATATTGCAGCGGCGGCTCATAGATCTGGCCGGTGAACTCAACTTCATTGGAGCTGTAGGAGCGCGCCGGATCGAGATGTTTGGGGCGCTCGGAAAAGGCGCTGTAAACCGCATTGGCCTGCTTTTCTCTGCCGGGATATGGCGTGTTCCAACTGTCGCTGCACGCCGTCAGAAAACCTGTCGCGCCTAACAAGATCATGCCCAACAAGGATGTGCCCACACGCGTCATGCCGCGAGTTTACCCAAGCCCACCCCCAACGTCAGCCGTTATCACCGCAGATTGCTTACGGTTCGAGTGCATCACGGGCTTTATTGCGGGAAAACGTTTACTGACTGCCTGAAGCTGACCCTGCATGCATTACCCGCCTGCATGATCGTCAACATCTGAAGGATCAGGAGAAATTCATCACGGCCTGATCTGTCGATGCTCGCTCACGCTGATTCAGTCAATTGATGCGCGAATTCGCATCAAGGAGTCGTGCAGGTACTGGAACGCTTGTTGATGACGTTTCTTGCCGGATCAACCGGAGGGTAGGACATCCGGAATCAAATAAGTACATTATTATTTGCTAATATCATTGGTTTGACCTTAAAGAAACTAGGCAAAAACCATCGGGAGGCGTTCCATCCCGTGCCGCTGTTTGATCCGTCATCGCACGCTCAGCAATCGCCCCATTTCAACTTAGCCATCAGGTGTTCATTCATGTTGTTTGCCCTATTCAGATCTGCTGCGATTTCGCTGGCACTCCTCTTTATGTCCAGCAGTGCCTTTGCCAGTTTAACCACCGACCTGCAAGGTCTGGTGACCCAGCTTGCCGCGATCCGGACACAGATCGATGCGATCCAGATTCCTTCGACCACTGCCTGCGTCGATCTGAAATCACTCGATACCTCGATCAAAAGCTTTACGCTTAATGTCAATCAGGTGACGGCAGCGATCCCGTCGACCGTGACGCTGACCACGACCGATCTCACCTCGCTGGACAACCTGAGCACGCTGGCCCTGGCAACCGCTACGGATGCGTCGTACTTGTCCGGGCAACTGCGCAACCTGGATGACGTCGCGACGGTATTTGAATACCGCACCGCCATGTCCGCCATGCTGCGCCTTTCCGACGACATCGGCACCATGGCCGACCGCATCCTGGAAATGGCCGACCGCATCCTGGTGATGTCCACCAACATCGGCACCATGGCCGACCGCATTCTGCTCACGCAACGTCTGCAAAACCAGAACATCGCCCTGATCCAGTCGGCCATGCTGACCACCCAGACCAACATGGTGGCGCTCAGCGCCAGCCTGTCGACCATCGGCTACAACCTGAGCCTCGGTCAACTGCAGTCTGATACCGAAGCCCTGTCCTTCCAGATGGGCGGGATCAGCCTGACCTCAAGCAACATGGCCAGCCAGCTTTACCTGTTCGAAACCAGCGCCGCGCTGCTGGTGGCGAGCACCAACAGCCTGTACGCCCTGCTGGAACAGAACAGCACCAATCTCAGCCACTACATCAACGGCGACACGCTCACCCTGATGGGCGACTTGTCCGTCGTGAACAGCGCGCTGGCATCGGCACTGGACACCTACGCCCAGCAGATCAACACACTGGCACCGCTGACCAATACCGTCGTGCTGTCGGATGCCACGTCCAGCATGCTGCGCCTGACCGCCGACATCGGCGTCATGTCCGGCCGCATCATGGAAATGGTCGACAAGATCATTGTGATGGCCGACAACATCGGGGTGATGAGTGATCGCATCGTCGAGACCGAGCAGATCCAGCAAACCAATCTGGTCCTCACCCAGAACTCGCTCCTGTCTGCCCAGAGCGTCACCATCAACGTCATCAAGAACATGGGGCTGTAAGCCGCCGTGCCCCGGAGAACCCGCATGAAGACCTTTTCCTCCCGCTCCATTTTTCAATCCGCCCTGCTGTTTGGCGCCCTGATGCTGCAAAGCGTGGCCGCCCAGGCCAGTCTGTCCACCGACCTGCAGGCACTCAACAGCCAAAGCGTGACGCTCAAGTCCTATCTGGCCAGCACGGATATCGCCGCCAATGACGCGTGCGCGCGTCTGGTCGAGGCCGACCGTCTGGCCCGCGTCATCATCGATGGCATTGCCGCAATCGACCAGGGCCTGACCCCTGGCATCCTGGTCGATACGACCACGCTGAACGAACTCGACGCGCTGTCCGGCAACAACGTCAGCCTGGCCAATGAAGCCCTCGGTCTCTCGACCGAACTCGACACATTTTCGACCACGGCCGACGCCTTCGCCATCAAGGACGGTTTGACCGCCATGCTGCAACTGTCCGACGACATCGGCACCATGGCCGATCGCATCGGCGAGATGGCCGACAAGATCTTGGTCATGTCGGACAACATCGGCCTCATGGCCGACCGCATCCTGGTCAGCCAGCAACTGCAGTCGCAAAATCTCCAGACCTCCACCAACACGCTGCTGACCACCCAGAGCAACGCCCTGCAACTGGTGGCCGTGGCCGAGGACAGCAGTTACAACGTCAGCTTCGACAGCCTGATCGCAAATGGCGGATTGCTGGCTGCGCGCATGTCCAGCGTGGTGCTCAATCCGTTCACGCTGAACACCCAGCTGGCCACCGTCGCCACCGACGTGCGTACGTTCCTCGATCAGGTCAAGGCCGTGAATGGCACGATCGAAGTGGATGGCACCAACCTGACCCTGATTCAGACCGCTGACGCGCTGACCAAGCTCACCAGCACCGCCGCCATGCTGAATGGCTTGAGCACGGCGCTCAACGGCTATGTCGTCGCCTTGGGCGGCATCCAGGCGATGACCACGAGCACCAAGCTCAAGCCCTCCCTGAAGAGCATGCTGCAGATATCCGCCGACATCGGCGGCATGGCCAACCGCATTCTGGAGATGGCTGACCAGATTCTGGCCATGGCGGACAACATCGGCATGCAGGCCGACCAGATTCTGGTCACCCAGACCGCGATGAACGGCAGCGTCGCCACCACCCAGTTCAGCATCCTCAATGCGCAAACAGCGGTGATCAGCCTCATCGTGCTGAGAAATCTTTAATGCAGCAGCGCTATCCCAGCCCATGAGGTAAAAACGCCACCGTCACGGTGGCGTTTTTACCTCTCCGCGCGCCCTGCACGTTGGGCTGAACTGAGGCTGATCTGCGAGCTTGCTGCGGCAAAGGCTCAAGCCGATTCCGTTTGGTCGGCGTTGAATGGTTCTGCACTTGCTGGAAAGCACCCATACGCTGCTTCATTGTTGAAGCCGGATTTTAAAAAATGGGATTTGCAGAGATGCGTCTAAGCCCACCATGTGTCTGCTTACCCAAGCCTGCTGACACCCTCAGCCGTTATAATCGCGACCTACTCAACATTTCGAGACCATCATGGGCTTTCTTGCAGGAAAACGTTTGCTGATTACCGGTGTGATTTCCAACCGCTCCATTGCTTATGGCGTCGCCGCTGCCTGCAAACGTGAAGGCGCTGAACTTGCCTTTACCTACCAGGGCGAGCGCATCAGGGATCGCGTCGCCGAGCTTGCCCAGGAATTCGGTTCCGATCTGGTGTTCCCGTGCGATGTCGGCAGCGATGACGAGATCAACACGCTGTTCGTCGAGCTCGGCAAACACTGGGACGGCCTCGACGGCCTGCTGCACTCGATTGCCTTTGCACCCAAAGAAGCATTGGCCGGTGACTATCTCTCCTCCGTTACCCGCGAAAACTTCCGCATCGCCCACGACATCAGCTCCTACAGCTTTGCCGCCCTGGCCAAGGCCGCACTGCCGATGATGCAAGGCCGCAAGGCAGCCCTGCTCACCCTGTCCTATCTGGGCGCAGTGCGCTCCGTCCCGAACTACAACGTCATGGGCCTGGCCAAGGCCAGCCTCGAGTCCAGCGTGTATTACATGGCACAAAGCCTCGGTCCCAAAGGCATCCGCGTCAACGCGGTATCGGCCGGGCCGATCAAGACGCTGGCCGCATCCGGCATTTCAAAATTCAATGAAAAGCTCGACCTGGTTGCGAAAAATGCCCCGCTGCGGCGCAACGTCACCATCCATGAAGTCGGCAATGCGGCGGCTTTCCTGCTGTCAGACCTGGCTTCCGGCATCTCGGGCGAGATCACGTATGTGGATGCGGGCTTCAACACCACCGCCGGCAGCGACGACTGACCTCCTGCGGATCAGCACAAAAAAAACGCGCCCCGAAATTCGGGGCGCGTTTTTTTGTGCCTGCCGCACTATGTCAGCAATCAAACGGGCTGCTTGTCACCCTGCACCCATGCGTCAAGCAGCGTATAGGTCACGGCGAGCACCACCGGACCAACGAAAATGCCCACCAGCCCAAAGCTGACCATGCCGCCGATTACGCCGACGAACATCAGCAGCATCGGCAGGTCGGCCCCTTTTCTGATCAGATAGGGACGCAGAATGTTATCCAGCGTGCCCACCACCAGCGTCCATACCAGCAGGAAGATGCCCCAGCCGGTATCGCCGCTCCAAAACAGCCAGCCTACCGCGGGAAGCAGAACGAAAACCGGGCCGAGCTGGGCGATGCACAGCATGAACATCAACGCCGTCAGCACTGCGACCATCGGCACGCCGGAGATGGCCAGTCCGATACCGCCGAGAATCGACTGCGCCAGCGCCGTCACCACCACGCCCAGCGCTACCCCGCGAATGGCCTGGCCTGCCAGCACAACCGCGCCCACGCCTTTTTCGCCTGCCAGCCGCAGCCCGAACTGCTTGACCCAGGTTGCGGCCGACTCACCCCCTGCGTAAAGAATGGCGGCGATGAGCACGGTCAGCAGAAACTGGAAGAAAAGCACGCCAAAACCACCCACTTCCGCGACAAACCAGCGGGTGATGTCCTTGGCGTAAGGCACGAGCTTGATGGCAAGGTCCTGAATGCCGCTGGCAACAAATTGCAGCCAGAACTGCTGGATGCGGTCGCCGATCAGGGGAATGCCGGCAACCCAATGGGGTGGCGCCGGCACGCGGGATTCCGCCAGCCATTTCGACCAGCCGATGATCCGGTCCGCGTTGTCCACCAGCGTGACGATCGCCAGCGACATCGGTACCAGCAACACCAGCAGCAAGCTGAGCGTCATCACCGCGACGGCAAGCATTCGGCTGCCGCCGAGTCGCGCCTGAACCTGAAGCATGAGAGGCCAGGTGGCCACCACCACCATGGTGGCCCAGATCAGCGCGGATAAAAATGGCCACACGATCCAGAATGAGGCCGCAATCAGAAGGCCGATGAACAGGACGGCAAGAGTGGTCTGGGTCAGGTCACGCTGCGTTGTAAGCATGGGTTTTCGTCGGAAAGGGGGGCGCGGAAATAATGAGGTTGACGCAGCACGCGACGGGCGGTCAAACGCCCGGCATGACCCGCGCAAAGCTGTCGATCGCGATGAAGTCTGCGCAATGCTTGTGCGGCTGGCGCGAGTCGGGATTGCAGATCGCCCGCAGATGGGCAATGCCATAGCCACGCGCGCTGTTCAGCACGGGCAGGCTGTCATCGACAAACAGGGTGCGTGCCGGATCGAATGGCTCGACGGCCTGCAAACCCTGCCAAAAATCCGGGTGCTCTTTCGGCAAGCCGATCTGATGCGACGAAATCAGCGCATCGAAATACGCTTCAAGACCGGTTTCACGCATTTTCAAATCGAGGCTTTTGGGGTGCGCGTTGGTCACCATGGTGATGCGCCGGCCGGACGCGCGCACCGCCTGCAGGAAGGCCGGCACATCGGGGCGCACGGCAATCAGGTGCGCGACCTCCTGTTTCAGCCGAACGATATCCAGCGCAAGTTCCCGGGTCCAGAAGTCCAGGCAATACCAGTTGAGTGTGCCGGCGTGACGTTCGTAATGGCTATCCAGATGCGCCTGCGCCACCGCTTCGTCGAGGCCGTGGTATTCGGCATAGCGGCGCGGCATGTGCTCGCGCCAGAAATGGTTGTCGAAATACAGGTCGAGCAACGTGCCATCCATGTCGAGGAAAACGGTGTCGATCCGCTCCCACTCCGGCATCACGCTGCCTTCCGGTTGATTGCGCTGCGGCATGCGCTCAGAACAACTCGTCTTTGGACATGCCGCGCCGCCGCAACATTTGCCGCAGCACGCGCAGCGACTCCATCTGGATTTGCCGCACGCGTTCGCGCGTCACCTGCAATTCAGTCGCCAGATCTTCCAGCGTGCAGGTTTCCTGGCCATTCAATCCAAAGCGCCGCTCGATCACCCAGCGCTGTTTATCGTTCAACTGCTTCATCCACTCCGTGACGTGGTGGCCGATTTCCTCGAGCTGGAGCATTTCGTCCGGCAGATGCGCATTGTCGTCGGCGATGGCCTCGCCCATCGACAGGGTGGGGTCGATATCCAGCGGCGCATCGAGCGAGGTCACGCGTTCATTCAACTGCATGATGCGCCGCACGTCCTCGATCGGATGGCAGGTCAGCGCGGCAATGTCGTCCATCGTGGCGTCGCTGACGCCATGGGTTTCGAGATGGCGCTTGGCGCGCAGGTAAATATTGAGTTCCTTGATGATGTGTACCGGCAGGCGAATGGTGCGCGACTGGTTCATGATCGCGCGCTCGATGTTCTGGCGGATCCACCAGGTGGCGTAGGTTGAAAAGCGAAAGCCGCGCTCGGGATCGAATTTCTCCAGCGCGTGGATCAGGCCGAGGTTGCCCTCCTCCACCAGATCGAGCAGGGTCAGCCCGCGATTGGCGTAATGCTTGGCGATATTGACCACCAGACGCAGGTTGCGCTCGATCATGGTCTGGCGCGCATCGAAATCACCCAGCACCACGCGACGTGCCAACGCCGCTTCCTCGACTGCCGTCAGCAGGGGTGATTTGCCAATTTCGTTGAGGTAAAGCTGGGTGACATCGACCTGCGATTCGCCGAGGATGGCCGAAGCCAGTTCTTCCACGCTATCAACCGCAGCGCGCTCCGGCTCGTCCTGTTCCTCCAGGGGCAAATCCTCGGCTTCTTCAATGGGGTCGTCGCTTGGGTCACGGCTCATGAACGCTCCGGCAGGTAAACAAGGGGGTCAAGGGGTTTGCCATAACGGCGAACTTCAAAATGCAGTTTGACCCGGTCTGAATCGCTATCGCCCATCAAGGCAATTCTTTGACCGGCCGTCACGTTGTCGCCTTCTTTCACCAGGATGCTTTCATTGTGCGCATAGGCCGACAGATATTCACCCGCATGCTTGACGATCAACAGCTTGCCATAGCCGCGCAGGCCGCTGCCGCTATATACCACCTTGCCTGAAGCGGCTGCAATCACCGGCGTGTTGCGCGCACCCACGATATCGATCCCCTTGCCCCCCGCCGCGCCGAAGCGTCCGATCAGGGTGCCTTCGGTGGGCCACAGCCAGTTGCCGACCCCTGCGCTTGGGGTGGGCGTCGCAGGTGCAGGCTGGGGCGCAACAGCAACCGGCGCGGCAACGGCAGGCACAGGCGGCTTGACTGCAGCCGCCGTTGCGTTGGAGACCTGCGCCCAATTGGCATCCGAGTACGGCAGCAACACCGCCTGTGGCGTACGCAGCAGGGTGGGTTCTGCCAACGGACGCGCTTCGAGCACGGGATCATCGTCCAGCGGCTGGATTTCCACCGCACCCGGCGGCGGCGTCAGCCGCAACACCTGCCCGGCCAGAATCAGGTCGGGCGAGTCTATCCGGTTCCAGCGTGCGACATCACGATGATCCAGGCTGTTGGCAAAGGCGATGGCATACAAGGTATCGCCGCGCTGCACGGTGTACCAGCCCGTCGTGGAGGGGATGATTTGCGGCGTGCGCGAACGTGAAATGGCGGATTTGGCTGTGGCTGACGGGGTGCCGGCCTGACCTGTCGTACGGTTGCTCACGGGCGCAGAGCCAGTCGATGAGCAGGCACTGAGCACCAGCGCGATCAAGCCCAGTCCAAGCGTGCACAGACGGCCTGTCGTCCGCTTCATGCTACCCCCGGTAACAAGGGCACGAATTTCACCCCTTCCAGCCGACGTTCGGTATAGGTGTCACCCTGGCGTTCCACCACGCACAAGGTCTGGGTCAGGTTGCCCAGCGGCATCACCAGCCGGGCGCCATCGGCAAGCTGCTGCAGCAACACTTGTGGCACTTCGCCAAATGCGGCCGCTATCACGATCGCGTCGAACGGCGCAAAGTCCCGGGCACCGTTCATGCCGTCGCCATGCTTGGGCTTGACGTTGTTCACGCGCAGTTCGCGCAGCCGCACCCGGGTTTTTCCGACCAGCGCGGCGATGCGTTCCATCGACACCACTTCACGCGCCAGCTTGCCCAGAACGGTGGCCTGATAGCCGCAACCGAGGCCGATTTCCAGCACTCGTCCGAGCGGCCGCCCCTGCCCGGCTTCGCCATGCCGCGCCAGCTCGGCCATCCGCGCCACGATATGGGGATTGGAAATCGTCTGTCCAAACCCGATCGGCAGCGCCGTATCCTCGTAGGCACGCGACGCCAGCGCCTGGTCCACAAACAGATGGCGTGGCACTTCACCCATGGCCGACAGCACCATTTCATCCTTGATGCCGAGTTCGCGCAGGCGTTCGACCATGCGGCCCCGCGTGCGGGCCGAGGTCATGCCGATTCCGGCGCGGGAGTTCAAGGTTTCAGCCATGCAATTACACTGTTCATCTGGTTGTAGCGGGTCAAATCCATTTGCAGCGGGGTAATCGACACCTGGCCGTTGGCCACGGCAAAGAAATCGGTGCCCTCGCCCGCATCGGCTGCCGCGCCTGCCGCGCCCACCCAGTACACGGTCTGGCCGCGCGGGTTGGTGGTTTTGACCACCGACTCGGCCTTGTGACGCTTGCCCAACCGCGTCACGCTGATGCCGTCGAGCTCATCCCAGGCGCAATCCGGCACGTTGACGTTGAGCAGCATCGGCTCGGTCGGCGGCTGCGCCTGGATGCGCCGCACCAGATCGGCCACCACCCGCGCGGCGGTAGCGAAATGTTGCCCACTATGGCTGGCGAGCGACACCGCAATCGCCGGAATCCCCAGCAGATAGCCTTCGGTGGCAGCGGCCACCGTGCCGGAATAAATGGTGTCGTCGCCCATGTTGGCGCCGTGATTGATGCCGGAAATCACCATGTCTGGCAGATGGTCGAGCATGCCGGTGACCGCCAGATGCACGCAGTCGGTCGGCGTGCCGTTGACGTAATGAAACCCGCTCGGCGCCTGACGCAGCAGCAAAGGCCGATCCAGGGTCAGCGAATTGGACGCACCGCTACGGTCACGCTCGGGTGCCACCACGGTGATATCGGCCAGCTCACGCAGCGCGTCGGCCAGAGCAGCCAGCCCCGGCGCGAAATAACCGTCGTCATTGGAAAGCAGGATGCGCATCAGCGGAAACCTCCGGGCCGGGGAGACACAATACGCAGGACATTCATGGCAAAAAAGCAGACATCAAACATGCGGGCGATTCTAACACTGCACTTCAAGCGATTCCGTCTGATCGCGGTGCCGGGCCCGTTGATCCGGCACCTGAGAGATAAGGCTGCATTGCGCATCTGCAGCAGGCATCAGTCGTACTCCAGCGTGTAAAACACGTCCACCCCGGTCGCCGTACCGGTGGTCGCCTCCACCCGGAATCTGGGCGAAAGCAGGTAAATCGCCTTGACGATCTGTTCCAGGCCATCCAGGCTTTGCCCATAACTCATCATCAGGCGGGAGTTGATGCGCTTGCCGACGCTCACCACGGTGGTCGACAGGTCTTCCGGGTTATCCCCTTCACGTATCTCGAAGCTGTCGATAGACAACGCGTCGGCCAGCCGGGTCTGCAGGCTGACTGACTCAGCCTGGCTTAACAGTGCACTCGCCATGAATTGCAGCATGCCGAATTGTGCGCTGTCGCCCTTGTCCAGCCCATGGCCGAACACCAGCCAGGAAAGAGTTTCGGTATCCGGCATGGCGGGTTCGGAATACAGCTTTGCCAGCGGGCGCTCGACCGTACCGCTGACCCTAACACCGGCGATGACATCGCCGGTCTTGCGCACGGCAAGAATGTCGAGGTTGGGATTGTTGAGCGGCCCCGTAAAACTGAGAATGCCGCGCGTGATATCCAGGGATTGTCCATACACCGCGTAACGCCCCTTGATCACCCGGATGCTGCCTTCGCCACGCAGAATCTCGTTGCGGGTAAACACGCGGAGTTTGCCGCCAAGACGGACATCCAGCCCCGCCCCCTTGAACAGGAAATCGTCTCCCAGGTCAAACCGCAGGTTCAAATCCAGCGGCGTGCGCCGGGTAATGGTCTCGGAACGCGGCGGCTGCCCGACCACCACCACGTCGTCCGACAACTGCGGGCGGCTTGCTTCAGGCCGTTCCAGACGCGCCTTGTCGGCACGCAGATCGCCATCCAGCGTCACGCGCCCGTCGGCATACCCCAGCCGGGTAATGCCCGACATCCACAGCAGGCGGTCGCTGCGCGTAAACGCGGCAAAATTCTCGAACTTCAGTGTCAAGCCGCCAGCGGGGTTGCGCCAGGAAGCCGCGCCGGTCACCAGGATGCGGCCGCTTTGCCCGTGCAGAATGCCTTCGCTCACGTTGATGGTGTTGTCGTCCAGCGTGAGTTTGAGGGTGCCGTCGCGAACCAGAATGCCCTCTTCCGGCATGCTGAAGCGAATGCCGCTGGCCGCCAGCGCGCCATTCAACACCGGTGCCGCCAGCGTGCCGCTGCCGGCGAGGTCGAATGCAAGTTGCGCATCCGCCCGGATTCCGGGTGGCAGCAAAGGTCGCAGCGCACGCAGATCCGGCAGCTTCGCCTGGGCAGCCCAGCTCGTGGGCGCACTTTTCAGCAGAACCAGCCTGCTGCCTTCACGCGTCAGACGGGTGCGGCCTTCCGCATGCAGCCGTCCGGTTTCCGCTGTGTCGACATCCAGCTTCACGTTGACCTGATTCGCCGCAGCCTGGACATCCAGATTGAGTACGGTGAGCCCGAGTTTCAGCACCGGATCGGTAACCGTCACATCACCCGACTGGCGGCGCAGCGCCACACGGCCCTCGAGCGCATCGCCCAGCCGGATATCCCATTCGCCGTCGAGCCGCAGGTCGGTACGGACAGGCGGCGGTTCGTCCAGCAGCGCCAGCAACGGCGCAAGCGGCAGTTGGCTGAGGCTGCCGCGCGTCGTGATCTGCCCGGCCTGAAGCGCCAGGCTGTCCAGCGTGAGGCGCCCCCCCGCCAGGCTGAATGCTGCCGCGTCAATGCGTTGCGCATTCTGCCCCAGCGTCAGGCTGGCGGGCGCGAGCAGCCGCAGCGGCCATTCGCCGTCGAGCGACGCTTGCTGCAGCCGGCCGCGCCACACCCGCGCAGCGTCCAGCCCGCCTTGCGCGCGCAGCATGAGCTGCCATTCGGGCAGCCGCGCATCCAGTTCGATGGTGTGTGCCTTGCGCTGCCCCTGCACCACGACGCGAGCCGACGAAACCGTCAGCCCGCCCATCGCCAGCCCGCTGCCCAGCAGTTCGCCGTTGAACGCGCCGCTGGCCGACGCCTGCATGTCGAGGCGCAGGCTCAAGTCGTCCGCAGCGATACCGCCGGGCAGCCGCAGCCTGCGCGCTTGCGCATTCATCTTGATCTGCGGTTGTCTGGGGCTGCCGGACACGCTGCCTTCGCTGTCGAGTTGCCCGGCCAGTTCCATGCCCAGATAACGCGTTCCCAGTCGCGCCAGCCGTTCCAGTGCAGGCGCGTGGATGACCCAGCTCGCCTGAACCCGGGATTTCCCGTAATCGCCACGCACCAGGATCTTGTTGCCCGCCAGATTGACGTCCACCTCGGTGTCGAACAGACGGCCAGCGGCAAAGTTCAGCCGGCCTTTGCCGACGACCGGATGGCCTTCCAGCTCGCCCGGCGGCAACTCGAAACCCGCCTTGAGGCGGATGTCCGGTTTCAGCGCGCCCGCAAGTTCCCCGCGTGCATTGAGTTTGCCCTGCGGAAACGCACCGAAACGCGCCGGATTGAAGCGTGCGATATCAAATTTGGCGCTAAAAGCCTGGGTGCCGCCCAAATCCAGTCGTCCCGTTGCCGCCACCTTGCCGCCGTGCTTGCCGCTCAAATCAACCGTTTCCACCACCAGCATGCCCGCATCGTGCGTCAGCACCAATTGGCCCTGGCCATAGTTGCCGTCGATCCTGGCGTGCAGGCGCTGGCGGACGGTGTCGCCGCTCAACTGCAACGCCGTTTGAATGCTGCTGACATACAGGCTGTCGTGCAGCCCAGCCAGATTCAGCCGATCGCTGGCGAGGTTCAGCGCAAAGCGGCCGTCGCGCCACTGGCCGTCGCCTGCCAGCCGACCCGCCGCGCCAAGATCAATTTCCAGCGCGCTGAAATCGGCGTGCCGGGCATCGCCCACCACCGCGCCGACCAGCTGGACCAGCGGCACGCGCCCGGTATCGAGCTTGCCGGCGTCCGAATTGCTCAAGCTGAAACTGCCCAGCAGGCGCTGACCCGGTTGCTGCTCGAACACGCCGGAAAACGCCAGCCGGGCAGTCGGCGCGCCCGCTGCCCATTGCGCCGGATTGATGCCCTGCCCCGCCACCAGCAGGCGCGGCAGCAGCAGCTCGGCAAACGGCGCGACTTCGCCCGATGCCAGCACGTTCATGTCCCGGGCCGTGGCCTCCAGTTTGAATTGAATCGCTTCCAGCTTGCCCTGCACATCGAGCGCGGCATGGGCCGGCAAAGGGTCGCCACGCACGGCATCGAGCCGGCCGCTCAAGGCAAACGGCGCGTCCTGGGCGATGCTCGCCAGCCCGCTCATGCTGCCCCAGGGCGAAGCCAGCGAATCAAGCTGCACCTGCCAGCGGCTACCGGTGCCCGCCACGCCCAGACGAATCTCCGCGAAATGCAGGTTCTGGCCGGCCTTGCGGATGTCGAGCCGTGCCAGATCGATGCGCGCCGGCTCCAGCACGAGGCCGAACGGCAGCCGCAGGCTGCTGGGCAGCGTGGACGGCTCGACGCTGGGTTTGAGGGTTTCCACCTCGACCCGCTGCGCGCTGAGCTGCCTGATCACCAGACGGCCATTCCACAGCGCACGCGGTTGCCAGTCCAGGCGCGCATGCTCAATCCGGATGCGCGTGGTGTTGCTGCTGAACTCCAGCTGCCGCACCGCAAGCTGCGGACTCAGCAAATGGCCGTCGACGCCTTCGATTTTCAGCTTGCCCTGGCTCAGGCTGGACAGCTCACCCGTCAGCCAGCGAAAGCCGTCCGGGGTCACTGCCAGCCACGCCAAGCCGCCGAACAGCGCCAGCAGCAGCATGAAGAGACCGCCAAGCGTCCACAGCAGGCGCTTCAAAACGCCACCCCCAATTGAAACTGCAGCAGCACATCGCCGGTTTCCTTGCCGTAGGCGAGGTCGACATTAATCGGGCCTATGGGCGATTTGTAGCGCGCGCCGACACCCACGCCGACAACCGGATCCAGTTCGTCCACACTGTCCGCCGCATCGCCGGCGTCGACAAACACCGCCGCCCCCCAGGTCGGGGTAAAGAAATAGTTGTACTCCACGCTGGCCGTCGCCAGATTGCGCACCGGCTCCACCCCGCCCGGCACATCGAGGCCCAGGCTCTGGTACTGATAGCCGCGCACCGAGTTTTCGCCGCCGGCACGAAACAGAAAATCGGAGGGGATGCCTTGACGGTGATCCGCAAGCACCGCACCCAGTTCGCCGCGCAGGATCAGCCGCTGCCTGGCGCCCAACCTGAAGAACTCGGTATGACGGCCATACAGCCGCACAAAACTGGTGTCAGACAGCAGCGCGTCCGACGCCACGCCTGCCTGCAAATGGGTGATATGGCCGCGCACCGGATAAAACGCCCGCCCATCGGTCCGGTGCGTCCACGCATAACCCAGACTGAGCGCCCTGTTCTGCGCACTCACCGTCTGGCCCACCGTCTGGTTCTCGAACACATATTGCAAAGACAGCGTGGCATCGATGCGGTCGCGCTTGCGATTGCGGCTCACCCCGGTTTTCCAGGTCTCGGTCACCTGGCCTTCGATATCTCTCTGCACGTACGACACCGCCGTCCGGTTTTCATAGCCGCGGGCCGAACGCGGCCAGGCCAGTTCAGCCAGCCCCGAGTTTTCCCCGGTCTCCAGCTTGAGCCCCAGTTTCAGGCGCACCCCCGCATCGAAAATATCGCGGTGCAGATACGTGGCCTGCACCCGCGCGCCGGTATCGGTGCTGTAGCCGACGCCAAAACTCACCTGCTTTTCCTTGCGCTCGACCACCGAAACCAGAATCGGAACCGCCGCTGCCAAAGCGGGATCGGGGTCAACCTGCACCACCACCTGGGTAAAGTAGCCGCTGACATCCAGCGCCTGCTGAAAGTCCTGCAACTGCACCTGGCGGTAAGGCTCGCCGGGCACGGTCGGATTGAGCGCCGTGATCACAGTGTCGGGATAACGCTCATTGCCACTGATTTGCACCGGGCCATAGAAAAACGCCGGACCGCTGTCGATCACGAGGGACAGCGTGGCCCGTTGCGTCGCCGGATCGACTTTGGCCTCGCTGCTGGCCAAACGCGCCGCCGGATAAACGTTCAGCAGCAGCGGCCGTAACGCCGTCCCCTTCGCCACATTCCAGTCCGCCTGCCGAAACGGCATGCCTGGCTTCAATGAAAAGTTGGCCTGGATCCGCTCGCGCAGGCGCTTGTTACGCTGGGCCAGTCTGGCCTGGCCTGCCTCCGCCGGGCCATCCCCGGTAATCGCTCCCTCGAAACGGATCTTGACGGCATCTATCGTAGTGCGCGGTCCTGCCACCACCGTGTAGCGCACGACCTGTTCGCTTCCCACCCCTTCAATAGCCGAAGTAATCTGTGGAGAAAAATAGCCTTCAGTGGCCAGCAGTTCATGCGCCGTTTCAAGACTCGTCTGCTGCAAGCGCAGCAACTCATCCTCCGTCACTTCCTCGCCCAGGCGCGCCGCGCGCGCCGTTTCCAGATACTGCTCCAGCATCGGCTTCAATTCAGCAGGCGCATCCACCCGCACCTCCAGCGCATGCGCGGAAGCCGATGCCAGCCCGATCAGGGACAGGAATACGAGGGGGAAAAAACGAATTCGCACGTGCAGAGGGGAAAACAGGGCAATGGCAGGATTCTAGGGGAGAACAGGCGGCAACAAGAATATCAGCGCGCTTCAGGGACGCATCGCTTATCTCCGCAGCCATTTAAGGGAAGCGTCCCCTTTGTTTTTTTGTTTCTTCGCTACGTTCCGAAGGGGGTGAACAAAATCTCGTTGTTTGGTTCTGCTCCCAGTCGCTGCCAGAACGTCAGGAGGCGCCGCGCTATTTTGTCGCTGAGGGCTGTGTCATCAAGGCGGGAGAGCTTCGGCAGGTTCAAGTCACCATAGGAACTTACAACCCGCGCGTTAAGCATTCCTTCGCGGCCAGTTCGTGGCCCAAGATTCTTCCGAATTAATAGGAAGTCCGCGAGGGCTTGGTCAGAGGTGCAAACCACCGTCGATGGGTACTTGGCGTAGTGATAGTGAAAATCCAGGTTCACCCAGTGCATCATGTCCCACGCGACATTCCGTGCGATCGCATCACTTCCTTCTTTGGCAACTCTGCTTAACTTCAGAAAGCGGTGCGCCTCGGGCGATCCTGCTATGGCGTAGACCGCCAAGTAAAGAAGTGGACCGCCTATGACAGCAAGGTTCTGTCGTTCGGCGATAACCCAATCGAGAAAGCCATCTATGCGCTCAAGCACTACGATGTGCTGAAGTGAACCGGAAGTTGGCGCGGCCGCATGAATCTGTTGCAACGTCAGCAGAAGGGACTGATGCACGGAGGAGAGTAACCGAGAGACTGGCTCGTACGTTAGCCGAATCCAGGTTGGGTCCAGGTTCGCTACGCCGTAGACAGAACGAAAGAAATGCTCGAACTTCGCCAAGTAGGCCCCGAAGTCGGCTTCGTAGTCTTGCCGCGTAAGCTCCATCAGCGCAAGGACGGGTTCGATCGGGAGGCGCCTAGCGCGTTGTGTCCATTGAAGGCGAACGCGACGCCTCGTTTCTCGAAGAAGCCGGAAGTGGGCATCATCAAGGCGTATAGCTTGGTCCGCGTGCCGAATGAAGGCGTGAACGGTGTTCGCATCGAACACGAACATGGCATTCGGCGGCTGGCGTGCCAGTGCCGTGATCTCTCCGGTGTGTCCGATGAAGCGGATGGTGCTCACGATGCCTAACGTTAAATAGCCGTCACGTGACGGAATAAAAGATTACCGGACATGTCCGGTAATCTTGCTTCATGCAGTCACTCTTTGACTTATCGGGTTGCTCACCCCCCCGCTCCGCCTGATGTCCATCAGGGGTTCTGCGACTTCACCACGCTCATCGCCCCGGCAATCAACGAGCTGATATCCGCCATGTTCGACGGCACGATCAGGGTGTTGCTGGTTTTTGCGATCCCGGCAAAAGCCTCGACGTATTTCTCCGCCACTTTCAGATTCACCGCCTGCATGCCGCCGGGCAATTCGACGGCGCGTGCGACGCGGGCGATGGCTTCGGCATTGGCAGCGGCGATGGCCTTGATTGCTTCGGCTTCGCCCTGGGCGACGTTGATGGCCGCCTGCATCTCGCCTTCGGATTCCTGGATCGCCGCATTGCGCGCGCCGGTGGCGATGTTGATCTGCTCCTGCATGCGGCCTTCGGATGAGGCGATGAGCGCGCGCTTTTCGCGCTCGGCGGTAATCTGCCGCTGCATGGCGTGCAGGATGTCTTTCGGCGGGGTCAGGTCCTTGATTTCGTAGCGCAGCACCTTGACGCCCCAGTTGGTGGATGCTTCGTTGAGCGCCATCACCACGCCGCGGTTGATGTGATCGCGCTCTTCAAAGGTGCGGTCCATTTCCATCTTGCCGATCATTGAGCGCAACGTGGTTTGCGCCAGTTGCGAAATCGCCGAGATGTAGTCGCTTGCGCCATAGGACGCCATCTTGGGATCGGTGACCTGAAAATACAGAATGCCGTCGACCGACAACTGGGTGTTGTCGCGCGTGATGCAGATCTGGCTCGGCACGTCGAGCGGGATTTCCTTCAGCAAATGCTTGTAAGCCACGCTGTCGATGAAGGGAATGACCAGATTGAGGCCGGGCGCGAGCACGGCGTGGAATTTGCCGAGGCGTTCGACCACCCAGGCATTTTGCTGCGGCACCACGCGCACGCCCTTGGCGACGACGATGGCGATGACGATGAGAAAAACCAGTGCGACGATGTCCATATTCCTACCCTTAAGTGATTAGTTGCCGAGAACCAGCGTATTGCCTTTGACTGCACGAATGATCAGCGGCCGCGAGCTGTCGACGCTGGCCGATTCGGCCTCGGCATCCCACAACGCGCCGCGATATTTGACCTGGCCGTGGCCATCCTGCCAGGAGTCGATCTGCACCGGGTGGCCGATATCCATGTCCTCCACGGTGCGTTCGGGATGTTCGGTGCTGCGCTTCCAGCGCCGCAGCACCAGCGTGCCAAAAGTGGCAATCACGCCCGCCGTCAGCAGTTGCACCACGATGCTGGCGCCCAGCCAGGCGGCGACGCCCGCTGCCGCTGCCGCCACGCCATACACCAGCAGGTAAAACGTGCCGCTGGTGAGTTCCACCCCCACCAGCACGGCTGCCAGAATCCACCACAACACATATGCCTGCATCTCAACCTCTGATGATGACCGGCCGGTTGGCCAGTTCGTTTGGATTTCTGTCCTGCGGCGGCACATGCGCTGCCAGCAGGTCACTCACCTGTTCAATGCCGGTGAGTGCGCCGCGCTCGAAATCGCCTTGACGGAATGCAGCTTCCATCGCCTGTGCCACGGCCTCCCAGGCTGACGGTTCAACTTGTGCAGCAATGCCGCGATCGGCGACGATTTCAATATCGTGGTCGGCCAGCAGCAAATAAATCAGCACGCCGCTGTTGTGTTCGGTGTCCCACACGCGCAGATTGGAAAACACGTCGATGGCGCGTTCGCGGCCGCTCATGCCACGCCACACCTGGGTGGGCGCGAGACTGGTTTCGATGGCAAAGCGGATTTCGCCGTTGTGGCGGCTTTCGGACTGGTGGATCGCCGCCTCGATCGCATCCAGCGTGGCGTGCGGAAACGCGCGTCGCCACGCCCAGGGCGGCATGAACAGATGTTTGAACCAGCGACCGAGATTTACCATGAGCCTGATGCGCCTCCGCCGCCAAAACCGCCACCCCCGCCACCCCACGAACCGCCCCCGCCTCCGCCGAAGCCGCCCCCACCAAAGCCGCCGCTGCCCCAGCCACCGCCACGCCCCATTGCGCCCATCAGCAGCACGGCGAGCAACACCCCGCCGCCCATCAGCAAGGACGAAAACAGGACGCCCGAGGTCATCCAGGCCAGGCCTGCGGTACCCAGTCCAGCCACGCCGCTGGCCGTGCCGCGCCCCAACAGGGGTGCCAGAAAGCTGCCGGCTACAAAACCCATGACCATGAACGGCAACAGGCTTTCGAGCGAATTGTCCGTCTGGCTTGCGCGGGTCGGTACGGGCAAGGGTTCGCCGTCGATGAGTTTGATGAGTTGCCCGACCCCCGCTGCGATGCCGCCGTAGTAATCGCCCGCCTTGAAATACGGGGTGATGATTTCGGCGATCACCCGTTTGGCAATCGCGTCGGGGATCGCGCCTTCCAGGCCATAGCCCACCTCGATGCGCAGCTTGCGGTCATTCTTGGCGACGATCAGGATCACGCCGTCGTCTACTTTGGTGCGGCCGATTTTCCATTTGTCGGCCACCCGGATACCGAATTGCGCGATGTCCTCGCCGTCCAGCGTGGGCACAACCAGCACGGCAATCTGGCTGCCCTTTCTGGCTTCGAGTGCGGCAAGCTGGGTATCGAGTTCGGCGATTTGCTGCGTGGAAAGCGTGGCGGTCAGGTCGGTGACCCGGCGCGACAAATCCGGCACCGCCACCTGGGCCCAGGCGGACAGCGCAAACCAGAAGAATAGAAAGCCGAACGCAAGGCGCATCGGCAGCAGCCGGGTCATTCGTCGCTCAATAAGCGGGGGCAGCGGCGCCTGCTGGGGCACCGTTTGCAGACGAAGCTGGTGCGGGCGCCGGCGCCGGTACAGCAGGCGCAGGTGCACCGAAATCAACCTTGGGCGGTACAGCGATGGCTTTTTCATTCTCCACCGTGAAGCTGGGCTTGGTCTTATAGCCAAACAGCATCGCGGTCAGGTTGGACGGGAACGAGCGCACCGCGACGTTGTAGGTTTTCACCGAGTCGATATAGCGATTGCGTGCAACCGTGATGCGGTTCTCGGTGCCTTCGAGCTGTGCCTGCAAATCGCGGAACAGGCCGTCGGCCTTGAGTTGCGGGTAATTCTCCGCCACCAGCATCAGGCGCGACAGCGCGCCGGTCATTTCACCCTGCGCCGCGATGAATTTCTGGAACGCTGCTTCATCATTGATCAGTTCGGGCGTCGCCTGCAGCGAACCAACGCGGGCACGCGCCGCGGTCACTTCGGTGAACACGTCCTTCTCGTGCGCGGCGTAGCCTTTCACCACATTGACCAGGTTCGGCACCAGATCGGCGCGCCGCTGATACTGGTTCAGCACTTCGGCCCAGGCGGCCGTGACCTCCTCGTCGGTGGTCTGGAACGTGTTGTAGCCACAGCCGGACAAAGCCAGCGCCATAAATGAAACCCACAGCATTCTCAACATGATGTATTCCTCGGTCAGGGTGCCACGCCCCAGGTGGCGAACAGGGGATCGGATTCGTTCAGACGGTCCGCATAGCGATCATCCTTGGGGCGCTTCAAGCCGCGCTCCAGATACGTCTCCACTTTCTTGAAACCGGCGTTCTTGATCAGCATGCCCACCCAGGCCATGCGTTCCATCGGGTGCAACTGCGTCCACAGTTTAATAACTTTGGGCGGAAAGTTCCGGTTCGACAGCGTGACCACGAACATGCCGCCCGGCTTCAGCACCCGTTTGGCCTCAGCAACGATTTTGTGTGGCTGCGTCAGGTATTCGAACGACACCGTGCACACTACCGCGTCGAAACTGGCGTCGGGAAACGGCAGTTTGGGATCGGCGTTCAGATCCTGTACGACGCGCTCGCCCAGTTGCGGGTTGTCGGCCAGTTCCTCGGCGTTCAAGCCCAGCCCTACGGCGGACTGCACGGTATCAGGCAAGTGCGAGCGCCAGCCCGCCATCAGGTCGAGTACGCGGGCGTTTTCCGGCAGCACCGTGCGGTACAGCGCCTGGATGCGGCGCGCGCACACGGCATCGACATGGATCACTTTTCTGGGCTCGGCATAGAATTCGGCATCCGGCGTTTCGTCCTCGCGGCTGAATGCATCCGGCCCTTCAAAATCAGTCGGCGTCAGCATCTGGGTTTCCATGCCGCTCCATTCGAGCAACTGCCCGACATTGCCAACCGGTTCGGTGCCCACATCGCTCTTTCCGCTGTCGATGCTGAAAATGCGGCCCTGCAGCGGATGGCTGAAATTGGCTGAAAAGTGATCGCCGTCCATTTTCATCACACGGAACATCGGGCCCGGCGCGTCATCCGAAAGCAACAGCTGCGACGGATAAAAACGCCCCACTCTGAGCGGTGCAATGTCGCTGCGAAAAGCTTCCAGCGGCACGTCGAACTCGATCTTCGGCCCGACATCAACCTGCGCGTCGACCGGCGGCGTATCGCCCGGCATCCACACCACCACCTGATGGCGGCCCAGGTCGGAAAAATAATTCACGCGAAAGCGCAAAGCAGAGTGCAAAAGTTTCATGTTTAAAGGAGTCAGGATTCAGGAGGCAAGGAGGTAAAGGTGCGGCGGGCGAGGCACAAGTCCTCCCACGCCCGTGCCTTGTCGGACAGTTTGCGCAGCAGGTAGGCTGGATGATAAGTCACTACCAGCGGCACACCCTGGAACTGGTGCAGTCGCCCGCGCAGGTGGCCAACCGTCTCGTCGGTATCGAGGAGGCTTTGCGCGGCAACCCGGCCGAGCGCCAGGATGAGCCTGGGCTGGATCAGTTCGATCTGCGCCAGCAGATAGGGACGGCAGGCGGCGATTTCATCGGACTCGGGCTCGCGGTTGCCGGGCGGGCGGGATTTCAGCACATTGGTGATGTAGACATTGTTGCCACGCTGCAGGTTGATGGCCGCCAGCATGGCGTCGAGCAGCTTGCCTGCCTCGCCGACAAACGGCTCACCCCGGGCATCCTCATCGGCGCCCGGTGCCTCGCCGATGATCAGCCAGTCGGCATGGCGGTCGCCCACGCCGAGCACACCCTGGGTGCGGGTGGTGGAAAGCTTGCAGGCGGTGCAGTTGGCGACGGCTTCGGCAAGGGCGTCCCAGGTGGTGAGCGGTGAGCCGGAAGCGGAGAGCGTTGCAGCGGGTGCAGCCTCGCGCAAGCGCCACACCGGGCCGATGCCCAGTTCGGTGAATACGTCGTCCCGGCTCAGCACGACAACTCCTTTTTCATGATGAGTGCATCTTCACGGGCGTCGCCTGCGGGATAGTAGGCGCGCCGCACGGCCAGGTCGACAAAGCCGCTGCTGTGGTACAGGTTGATGGCAGCGAGATTGGACGCACGCACCTCCAGAAACAGGCTGTCTGCCTGGTGATCGCAGGCACGTGCCATGCAGTGGGCGAGCAGATCGCGTCCCAGGCCGTGGCGCCGCCAGTCGGGGGCGATGGTGAGGTTGAGCAGGTGCGCCTCGCCCGCCGCCGCCATCATGGCGTAATACCCCATCACCTCGCCGCCGGCTTCGAGTACCCACATGCTGTAGCCGGCGTCGAGCGAATCGGCGAAATTGCCGATGCTCCACGGATGGTCGTAACTCGCCAGCTCAATCGGGTGAATGAGCGTCAGGTCGGCCGCGGTCATGGTGCGCAGGCCATGTGCCATGACGCGGGTTTCGCTGAGGGGCACGTGACTCATGCGCTTCGTTTCGCCCGGCGTTCGTCTATCGTCAGCGCCACCTTGTCGCGCAGATAAATCGGCGCGGCAAGCGCAGCGTCCATGCCCTCGCCGCGCCCGAATGCCCGCGCGGCCAGCCCAGCCATCGCAGCCGCATCCGGCATCAGACTGTCGTCGATGCGAGTGAGCTGCGCTGCCAGACGCGGGCGCAACACCGCGCCCAGCGCGGCAAAGCCGTTACCCGCACCCACCCAGTCGCCGCCGCCATCCGGCACGCTCACCGACTCGGGCAAGGCCAGCGCAGGTTCGGTCACGCACTGCCAGCCTGCCCCGGCACGCTGGTACGCCGCCCAGTAGACTTCGGCCATGCGCGCATCAAGCACGGCCAGTACGCTCTCCGCACCGGTTTGCTCGGCAATCGATTCCAGGGTGGAGACCCCGACCACCGGCAGATCGGCGCCCAGCGCCAACCCTTGCGTCACCGCGCAGGCGATGCGCAGACCGGTGAACGAACCCGGCCCCGCGCCATAGCCGATGCCATCGAGCTGGCGCAGGCTGAGCGCCGATTCCTGTAGCAGTTCATCCACCATCGGCAATAACAGGCTGCTATGGCGCTGTTCGGCCAGCACCCGGCGGGCGAGAATCCGGCCTTCGAGCCACAGCGCAGCCGAGCACCATTCGGTGGACGTATCGATCACGAGCAATTTCATCGCCGCAATTTTACCGGTAGTCACCCGCGACAACACGACACGGTGCGGCAGTCGAGCAATTTATCCGGCAGCAGGAAATAGCTTAAAATGGCGCCCTGCTTCATATCCGCTTGACCCCCCGATGGAATCCACCGTTACCACGCCGACTACAACCGGCGATTCGCCTTTGGCGCGCGACGTCAAAAAACGCCGCACCTTCGCGATCATCTCCCACCCCGACGCCGGCAAGACCACGCTGACCGAAAAGCTCCTGCTGTTCGGCGGCGCCATCCAGATGGCCGGCACGGTCAAGGCCAAGAAAAGCGGCAAGTTCGCCACCTCGGACTGGATGGAAGTGGAGCGCGAACGCGGCATCTCGGTCGCCAGCTCGGTGATGCAGTTCACGCACGGCGACTGTGTGTTCAACCTGCTCGACACCCCCGGCCACAAGGATTTCTCGGAAGACACCTATCGCGTGCTGACCGCGGTGGACGCCGCGATCATGGTGGTCGATGCGGCCAAGGGTGTGGAAGAGCAGACCATCAAGCTGCTGGAAGTGTGCCGCCTGCGCGACACGCCGATCATCACCTTCATCAACAAGATGGACCGCGAGGTACGCGATCCGCTGGAACTCTTGGACGAGATCGAATCGATCCTGAAAATCCAGTGCGCCCCGGTGACCTGGCCGATCGGCATGGGCAAGCGCTTTCATGGCGTGTACCACCTGATCAACGACGAAATCCTGCGCTTCAAGGCCGGCGAGGAAAATGCCGGCCAGGCGTTTGAATCGCTGCAGGGCCTGGGCGACGAGGCTTTGCGCGAACGCTTCCCGCTCGAAGCCGACACCCTGTTGTCCGAAATCGAACTGGTGCGCGGCGCCGGCGTCGGCTTCGAGCTCGACGCCTTTTTGAAAGGCAAGCAGTCGCCAGTGTTTTTCGGCTCCGGGATCAACAATTTCGGCGTACGCGAAGTGCTGCGCGCGCTGGCAGACTGGGCGCCGCCACCACAGCCGCGCGAAGCGGTCGAGCGCGTGGTCGACCCCACCGAGCCGAAATTCACCGGCTTCGTGTTCAAAATCCAGGCCAACATGGACCCGCAGCACCGCGACCGCATCGCCTTTTTCCGCGTCTGCTCGGGCCGCTACACGCCCAACATGAAAGTGCGCCACCGCCGCACCGGCAAGGAAATGAAAATCGCCAACGCCGTGGTCTTCATGGCCAACGAGCGCACCCGCATGGAAGACGCGGTGGCGGGCGACATCATCGGCATCCACAATCACGGCCAGCTGCATATCGGCGACACCCTCACCGAAGGCGAGGCGCTGCAATACAAGGGCATCCCCTACTTCGCCCCCGAGCTGTTCAGCCGCCCGCGCCTGCGCGACCCACTGCGCGCCAAGCAGTTGAATAAGGGCTTGCTGGAACTGGGCGAAGAAGGCGCGGTGCAGGTATTCGAGCCGTTCGTCGACAACACGCTGCTGATTGGCGCCGTCGGCCAGCTGCAGTTCGAAGTCGTCGCCCATCGCCTGCGCACCGAATACGGCGTCGACGCCAGCTTCGAGAACGCCGGCATCTACACCGCGCGCTGGGTCACCTGCCCCGACGCCGCGCATCTGGCTGAGTTCACCAAGGCCAATTCGCTGAAGCTGGCAAAGGACGTCGACGGCAATCTGGTGTATCTGGCCGACACCCGGGTGAATCTGTCGCTGGCCCAGGAACGCTGGCCCAAGGTGGCGTTCCACGACACGCGGGAACATGGGCAGGTGATGCGTTAGCAGTCGAGAAAAGGTGCGGCACATTCGTGCCCAGTCAGAAAACCGCTTTCGCCATGTGTCCCGGGAAGTAAATGGCAGTGCTGGCTTTTTGAAGTAGCCCGCAAAACGGGATGATGGTCTTTAAACTGGATTGATGCCGATGCCCCTGATTCTTGCCCTGTTGATACTGGTCGCCACCCTGGGTGGCTGCGCCTCCAGCCCTCTCCCGAATACCGGCGAGTCGGCTGATCCGGGACGCCTGCCCTCCGCTCAAAGGCTCGTTAACGTTGCCGGGCTGCGCCCGTGCAACGATGATGCAGCGCGTACGCTGCAAATCGATCCGGGCCAGCCGATCAACATACTCGTTCATGGCTGCAACGGTTCCACCGGGAAATTCCATGCGCTGGCTGAGGTGCTCGCCTTTCATGGCCAGCAATCCGCTTGTTTTGATTACGACGATCGCGACAGCCTGATGGTGAGTTCGGGCCAACTGGCTCACGCTGTTGATGCACTTGCGCAGCATCTGGACACGCCGGCAATGACGGTGATTGGCCACAGCATGGGCGGCCTCGTCGCCCGCAAGGCGTTCATCGAAAACCATCCCCATCCATTGCGGAACACGCAAATCGACCTGCGACTGGTCACCGTCTCGGCGCCGTTTGCCGGCATCGCTGCTGCACGATTGTGCGCGGCCCCCGCGCTGCGCATTGCCACCCTCGGTCTCCAGGATCTGGCCTGCTGGCTCATCAGCGGTGACAACTGGTACGAAATCACGTCGGCCTCGAGTTTCATCCAGCAACCGGGCAGTCTCATCCCCCAGGTTCGGCGTCATCTCAAGGTGGTAACCGACGAGCGCGGCACGTGCCGCCGTCGCGACGATACGGGCCAATGCATCGAAGACGATTACATTTTCAGCGTGGACGAACAGCGCTATTCACTGGTCACCCTGGCATCCCGAACCACTGACGTCGAGGTGTCCGCTGGACACGTCGAAATTGTTGGCGAATCCGGTGTCACGCCCTACAAACTGATTGACGTATTCCAGCGCGAAGGCATTGTCCGTAACACGCCGCCGGAGCGGCTGTCTGCGTTCCAGGCGCTACTGGCGCAGCTTTACGGGCAATGAACAGGAATGGTCACGAAAATCCGACCGGGGCAATCGCCTTTCATCAACTGGCGGTGCGGCGGCCAAAGAATGAATTTGAAAGCCGTCAGACCGAACTCAGCCGGCAGGCCGATCCGCGTTTCATCACACGGTCGCTGAACGCCCTGTCGCGCGTGTTCAGCTGCCCCTGAACAAGCTGATTGCCTCATCCAGTCGAGACACGGCATGCACCTTCATCCCGGCAATTTTTTGCTTGGGCTGGTTTGCCGTCGGAATAATGGCCTGGGTAAAACCGAGCTTGGCGGCTTCTTTCAACCGTTCCTGACCGCGCTGCACTGGACGAATTTCACCGGCGAGGCCCACTTCCCCAAACATCACCAGCTTGTCGGGCAGGGGCTGGCTGCGCAGCGACGAAACGATCGCCGCCAGTACCGCGAGGTCGGCGGCGGGTTCGCTGATCTTCACCCCGCCCACCGCATTGACGAACACGTCCTGATCGAAGCACGCGATGCCGGCATGGCGATGCAGTACGGCGAGCAGCATGGCGAGTCGGTTCTGTTCCAGGCCGACTGAGAGACGGCGGGGGTTGGGCGCATGACTGCTGTCGACCAGCGCCTGGATTTCGACCAGCAGCGGACGCGTACCCTCCTGGGTCACCAGCACGCACGAGCCCGGTACCGGTTCACCATGGCGCGACAGGAAAATCGCCGAGGGGTTGGAGACACCCTTGAGGCCTTTTTCGGTCATCGCGAACACGCCGATTTCGTTGACTGCACCGAAGCGGTTCTTGATCGCGCGCACCAGCCGGAAACTCGATCCGGTATCGCCCTCGAAATACAGCACGGTGTCGACGATATGCTCGAGCACGCGCGGGCCGGCAATCGCGCCTTCCTTGGTGACATGGCCGACCAGGATGATCGCGGTGCCGCTCTGCTTGGCATAGCGCGTCAACTGCGCCGCGCATTCGCGCACCTGCGCCACCGAGCCCGGCGCGGAGGTCAGTGTTTCGGAATAAACGGTCTGAATCGAATCGATCACCGCGACTTCGGGCTTGAGGTCGGCAAGGTGCGCCAGGATGGCTTCAAGGCGGATTTCCGGCAACACCGGCAAGTTGGTTTCGGGAAGGGAGAGCCGCCGTGCGCGCAACGCCACCTGGCGGGCAGATTCTTCCCCGCTCACATACAAAGCATTCATCCGCGTGGAAAGTTCGGCCAACGCCTGCAGCAACAGGGTCGATTTGCCGATGCCGGGATCGCCGCCGATCAGCACCACGCCGCCCGGCACCAGACCGCCACCCAGCACCCGGTCAAGCTCGCCGATGTCGGTGGCGATGCGGCATTCTTCCGAGGCTTCAACATCGAGCAGCATCTGCACCTTGCTGCTCGCCGCCAGGCCGGCGAAACGCGGCTTGGTCGACTCGGCAATGGTTTCAACCAGGGTGTTCCAGGCGTTGCAGGCTGGGCATTGCCCCTGCCACTTGGGCGACTGGCCGCCGCATTCGCTACAGGTATAGACCGTTTTGGCTTTGGCCATCAGGCGGGGAAGACACCGGTCGATAGATACCGGTCGCCGCGGTCACACACGATAGACACGATGACCGCATTTTCGACTTCCTTCGAAACCTGCAGCGCAGCCCACAGCGCGCCACCGGATGAAATGCCCGCGAAAATGCCTTCTTCACGCGCCAGTCGCCGGGTGGTTTCTTCGGCGTCGTACTGGCCGACGTAGATCATGCGATCAACGCGGTCGTAATCGCAGATGGAGGGCACGTATTCGACCGGCCATTTGCGTATGCCCGGAATCTGCGCGCCTTCATTGGGCTGCACGCCGACAATCTGGATCGCCGGATTCTGTTCCTTCAGATAGCGCGAACAGCCCATGATGGTGCCGGTGGTGCCCATGCTGGAGACGAAATGGGTGATCTTGCCCTGGGTGTCGCGCCAGATTTCCGGCCCGGTGGTGCGATAGTGCGCTTCCGGATTGTCGGGGTTGGAGAACTGGTCGAGGATCTTGCCGATGCCCTGTTTTTCCATCGCGATCGCCAGATCGCGCGCGCCTTCCATGCCCGCTTCCTTGCTCACCAGTTGCAGCTCGGCGCCAAACGCACGCATGGTCTGGCGCCGCTCGATCGACAGATGCTCGGGCATGATGAGGATCATCTTGTAGCCGCGCATCGCCGCTGCCATCGCCAGCGCGATGCCGGTGTTGCCGCTGGTCGCTTCGATCAGCGTATCGCCGGGCTTGATGTCGCCCCGCGCCTGCGCCGCATCGATCATCGACAGCGCCGGGCGATCCTTCACCGAGCCGGCTGGATTGTTGCCTTCGAGCTTGACGAGGACGATGTTGCTGGTGACGCCGGGCATGCGCTTGAGGCGCACCAGCGGCGTGTTGCCGACGGTATCCTCAATGGATTTGTAGGAATTCGTGTTCGTCATATCCGTATCCATTCAAGCGCGCAGCCCATTACTGCCGCCCGATCGGCAGGTAGTCGAACCCCATCTCGCGCATGGCTTGCGGCTCGTAGAGGTTGCGCCCATCGAAAACCAGCGGGGTTTTGAGCAGCGATTTCATGGTGTCGAAGTTGGGGCTGCGGAACACTTTCCACTCGGTGACGATCAACAGCGCGTCGGCCCCCTTTAGCGCATCCATCGGACTGTCGACCAGCAACAGGTCGGCGCGCTCGCCGTAGATGCGGCGGGTTTCCTCCATCGCCGCCGGGTCGTAAGCCGACACGCTCGCGCCCATCGCCCACAAGGCCTCCAGCATGCTGCGGCTGGGCGCTTCGCGCATGTCGTCGGTATTAGGCTTGAACGCAAGCCCCCACATGGCGAAACGCTTGCCCTTGAGGTCGGTGCCCAGACGCGCAGTGAGCTTGTTGACCAGAATCTGCTTCTGCACTTCGTTGGCTTCTTCCACCGCATCAAGCACGCGCAAGGTGACGCCATTTTCCTGGCCGGTGCGGCGCAATGCCTGCACATCCTTGGGGAAGCACGAACCGCCGTAGCCGCAGCCGGCATACAGGAAGTGATAACCGATGCGCGGATCGGAACCGATGCCATGGCGCACCTGTTCGATATCGGCGCCGAGCTTTTCCGCCAGCACGGCGAGTTCGTTCATGAAGGAGATGCGCGTCGCCAGCATGGCGTTGGCGGCGTACTTGGTGAGCTCGGCGCTCTTGACGTCCATCACGGTGAGGCGATCACGATTACGCTGGAACGGTGCATACAGTTGGCGCAGCAGCGAAGTGGCGTGCTCGCTGTCTGTGCCGATCACAATGCGGTCGGGTTTCATGAAATCCTCCACCGCCGCACCCTCTTTCAGGAACTCGGGATTGGAGGCGACGTTGAATTCGAGCGCGACGCCACGTTGGCTCAACTCTTCCTGCATGGCGGCTTTCACTTTGTCCGCTGTGCCGACCGGAACGGTAGATTTGTCGACGACCAGCTTGTAGCCCGTCATGTGACGGCCAATATTGCGTGCTGCTGCCACGACGTATTGCAGATCGGCCGACCCATCTTCATCCGGCGGAGTACCGACGGCAATAAACTGGATCTCGCCGTAGGCCACGGATTCTTCAATATTGGTGGTGAAGGCCAGCCGGCCGGCCGCGACGTTACGCCGCACCATGTCTTCCAGTCCGGGCTCATAAATGGGGATGCCGCCGGCTTTCAAGATTTCGATTTTTTTCGGGTCCAGATCGAGGCACAACACCTCGTTGCCGACTTCAGCCAGGCAGGTTCCCGTGACCAGCCCCACATACCCCGTGCCAATTACCGTAATTTTCACACCGTCTCCCTAGGCCTTATGTATATCGAATTGAATCTGTTGCAGCGCGACCAGTGGATCGGCTGCAGCCGTTATCGGTCGGCCAATAACCAAATCGGTCGCCCCGGCATTCAAGGCTTGCACCGGCGTCATGACCCGGCGCTGATCGTCCACTTCGGCACTGGCCGGGCGAATGCCGGGTGTCACCAGGCGGAAGTTCGCGCCCAAGTCTGCGCGCAGCATCGAGGCTTCCTGCGCCGAACAGACGACGCCATCCAGCTTGCATTGTTGCGTGAGACGAGCCAGACGCAGCACTTGATTTTCGGGCGTGTCGGTCACGCCCACTTCGCACAAATCCTCGGCGCTCATGCTGGTCAACACCGTCACCGCAATCAACAGCGGCCCTGATGGGTTGCTCAGTGCCTCACGAGCGGCTGTCATCATGCGGGAACCGCCCGACGCGTGCACGTTGAGCATCCACACGCCGAGGTCTGCGGCAGCACGGCACGCCGCTGCCACGGTATTCGGGATATCGTGAAATTTCAGGTCCAGAAACACTTCGAAACTGCGTGCAACCAGCGCCCGCACCAGTTCCGGCCCTGCCACGGTAAACAGTTCCTTGCCGACTTTCAGCCGGCACAGCGCAGGATCGAGTCGCTCCACCAGCGCCAGTGCGGATGCCGCATCGGCAAAATCCAGCGCCACGATGATTTTCGTCGAATTCACTCAGGTACCCGTCCCTTGAAACTTGCGTCTTGAATCGTGTAATTCACACTTCCCCCTCGCGCCGCTCGGGATCGAAGCTGTCCCAGCGCCCACACGCGGGGCAGCGCCAGAAAAACTGCTTGGCCTTGAAGCCGCAGCTGTCGCACTGATAACGCATCATGCGTTGGCTGTGCGCTGCCACCAGGCTCTTTTCCACTTGCAGCAACTCGCGCTCGCCGGGCTCGGCATTGATCAGCTGGGCTTCGAGCAGACGATCCAGGGTTCGCAAACTGGGGTTGCGGCGGAGTTCTTCGCGCGCAAGCTGGGTGGCGGCAATCGCCCCTTCCGTTTCCGAGACCGCCAGATAGAGCGCGCTGAACACATCCTGCGAGGGATGCCGCGCATACAAGGCACGCAGCCACAGCACCCCCTCATCGATGCGCCCCAACTGGCGATAGCTGCCCAGCACGCGCTCGACCACCAGCGCCATGTGCGCCGAGCTTTGGGTCTCGACCAGACGCCAATCGGCAATCGCAGCTTCATGCTGCCCTGAAGCCGCGTCGATGTCTCCCGACATCAGGTTGGCGCGTACCGACTGACGGTTGGTGGCAAGCGCCTGCTGCAAATGGGCAGCTGCCGCATCAGGCTGACCCCTGGCTGCATCCAGCAAGGCCAGTTCACAGTAAAAATGGGCGATATCGGCGTTGAGCGGCTTGCTGGTGTCCTTTTCCAGTTCGCGTGCGGCATCGATGGCTTTTTGCCAGTCCTTTTCCTGCACGTAGATTTCCAGCAGATAGGTGCGGGCCAGGCCGTGTTGAGGGGTTTGCAGCAACTTGCCGAACACCTCTTCAGCACGATCGAGCAAACCTGCCTTCAGATAATCCTGACCCAGTTCGCCTTGCGCGCGCAGACGCTGCTCTTCGGCCAGCCCTTCGCGCTCCAGCAAGTTCTCGTGCATGCGAATGGCGCGATCCAGTTCGCCACGACGACGAAACAGCGCACCCAACGCAAAGTGCAGGTCGATGGTCTCAGGTTCCAGTTTGACGACTTCAAGAAAGGCTTCGATGGCCTTGTCCGGCTGCTCGTTGAGCAGGAAATTCAGGCCGCGAAAATACGAATTGGGAAGCGCCCGGGATTCGGTCATCACCTGCTTGATATCGACGCGAGCGGCCAGCCAGCCCAGAACGAAAAAAAGGGGAAATGCCAACAACCACCAGATTTCAAATTCCATTGCGTGTCACACCACAGGCATATCGGTCGGGGTGATGGCGGAATCCGCTTCACCTGCCCGCTGCTTGCGGGAAGCTTCGCGCCGCAGGCGAAACATGCTGGGCAACAAAGCCAGTGCACCGGCAAGCACACCCAGCACAAATGCCAATCCCAGCATGACGATCAGGGGGGCTTGCCACACCTGCCCGAGGTAGGCGTTGAATGTGACGGTTTGGCTGTTTTTCAGGGCAAAGCCCAGCACCAGCAGAAATACGAGCAGCTTGAGTACCAGCCCCAAATAACGAGTGATATTTTTCATGAATGTTGGCTTCTTCTCGGTACCGGGCATTCTACCTTTGCGGGTAAGCTTCAAAAAGGACGTCAGCAAAAGAAAACGGCGCTTTACGCGCCGTTTTCACCTACCTGAATGAACTGCATCCACTGATCTGAACGCAACAAGCTGATTCAAAGCGGAAAGTCCACCCGATCACGCAACTCCTTGCCTGCCTTGAAATGCGGCACATACTTGGCCGGAACCTGCACGCGCTCGCCCGACTTGGGGTTGCGCCCCAGACGGGCGGGACGAAAACTCAGGCTGAAACTGCCAAAACCACGAATCTCGATCCGCTCGCCACGCGACAGGTTTTTTGCCAGCGCGTCGAGGACCGTTTTCACTGCCATCTCGATATCCGCAACTGAAAACTGCGAATGACGCGCTGCCAGTTGAGCAATCAGCTCGGACTTGGTCATGGATTACTCAGCGTTCTTGTTTTCGAGCTTGGCCTTCAGCAGTGCGCCGAGGTTGGTCGAGCCCGTGGCGGCGGCCGAGGTGTCAGCAGCCATTTTCTTCATGGCCGAATCCTGCTCGGTCATGTCCTTGGCTTTGATCGACAGGTTGATGACGCGGTTTTTGCGGTCAACGTTGATGATCATGGCTTCGATCTCGTCGCCTTCCTTGTAGTGGGTACGCATGTCTTCGACACGGTCACGCGAAACTTCGGAGGCGCGCAGGTAACCTTCCATATCGCTATCCAGCTGCACGGTGGCACCCTTGGCTTCGACGGTCTTGATCGTGCCCTTGACGATGCTGCCTTTCTCGTTGCCCGTGGCGTAGCTGGTCAGCGGATCGCCTTCGATCTGCTTGATGCCCAGCGAAATGCGCTCGCGCTCGAGGTCGATACCGAGCACCACGGCTTCCACGTCCTGACCCTTGCGGAAGTTTTGCACGGCTTCTTCGCCCGGAACGTTCCAGGACAGGTCGGACAGGTGAACCAGACCGTCGATGCCGCCAGCCAGGCCGATGAACACGCCAAAGTCGGTGATCGACTTGATCGCGCCGCTGACCTTGTCGCCCTTCTTGAAGTTCATCGAGAAGTCTTCCCACGGGTTCGACTTGCACTGCTTCATGCCGAGCGAGATGCGGCGCTTGTCCTCGTCGATGTCCAGAACCATGACTTCGACTTCATCGCCCAGCTGGACGATCTTGTTGGGGCTGACGTTCTTGTTGGTCCAGTCCATTTCGGAGACGTGCACCAGGCCTTCGATACCAGCTTCGATTTCCACGAATGCGCCGTAGTCGGTGAGGTTGGCCACTTTACCGAACATACGGGTGCCCTGCGGGTAGCGACGTGCAATGCCCACCCACGGATCATCACCCAGCTGCTTGATGCCGAGCGAAACACGGTTCTTTTCGGTGTCGTAGCGCAGGATCTTGGCTTCGAGTTCCATGCCGACAGTAACCACTTCGGACGGATGCTTGACACGGCGCCATGCCATGTCGGTGATGTGCAGCAGGCCGTCGATACCGCCCAGATCGACGAACGCGCCGTAGTCGGTGATGTTCTTGACCACGCCCTTGACGATGGAGCCTTCCTTGAGGTTTTCCATCATCGCTTCGCGATCGGCACCCATGGTTTCTTCCAGCACAGCACGGCGTGACACCACGACGTTGTTGCGCTTGCGATCAAGCTTGATGACCTTGAATTCCATTTCCTTGTATTCGAACGGCGTGGTGTCCTTGACCGGACGCGTATCGACCAGCGAACCCGGCAGGAAAGCACGCAAACCGCCCACCAACACCGTCAAACCACCCTTGACCTTGCCCTGCACCATGCCGGTCACGATGCGGCCTTCGTTCATCGCCACTTCCAGATCCAGCCACGCAGCCAGTTTCTTGGCACGCTCGCGCGACAGTTTGGTGGCACCGAAGCCGTCTTCGATCGACTCGATCGCCACGGCCACGAAATCGCCAATTTTGGCTTCAATTTCGCCCAGGTCGTTCTTGAATTCTTCGATCGGGATCAGGCTCTCGGATTTGAGACCGGCGTTCACCGTCACGAAGTTGCCGTCGATGCCGACGATTTCAGCGGTGATGACTTCACCCTGGCGCATTTCCTGGTGCTCGAGGGATTCCTCGAACATCGCGGCAAAGTTGTCCATGGAGTCCAGGTTGGTGGAAGCGGTAGCAGTTGACATTAAAAAACCTTCTTGGTCCGTCGGTGAGGACGGGGTTAGTTGCACATCGTCAGCCTGCGGGCGCAGGACTGACACGGGAAAAACATTATTACAACTTGTTTTGCGGCTCGCACGAAGCGTAGTGGTCGAGAACAGCCTGAACAGCCGACTCGACCCCCATCGAAGTGGTATCGAGAAACAGCGCATCCGGCGCAGGTTTCAAGGGAGCCACCAAACGGGAAGTGTCACGCGCATCACGCGCCTGCATGTCCGCAACAAGGGCGGATAGACTAGCAGAGTTCCCCTTGTCGATCAACTGCTTATATCGCCTTTCGGCGCGCGCCTCGGCGCTGGCGGTAAGAAAAACCTTGGCCACGGCGTCGGGGAAGATCACCGTGCCCATATCGCGTCCATCCGCCACCAGGCCAGGCGCCTGGCGATAGGCGCGCTGGCGGTCGAGCAGCGCCGCGCGCACGGCGGGCAGCGCTGCCACTTTCGATGCGCCTTCACCCACTGTCTCGGCACGGATCGCCTCGCTGACATCCTCGTTCAGCAGCCACACCGCGCCATCCCGGAAACTGGCGGGCAGCGCGCTTGCCAGTTCGGCTACCCGCGCCTCGTCATCCAGCGCCACACCGTTTTTCATCGCCGACAGCGCAGTGAGCCGGTACAACGCCCCACTGTCGAGGAAATGGAAGCCGAGCAGGGCTGCCACGCGTTCGGCCACGGTGCCTTTGCCCGAGGCGGAAGGGCCGTCGATGGTGATAACAGGCAAGGCGTCAGGCGTGACATGTGCAGGGGGATTCATTGCGCGATTCCAGCAAACACTTTGAAAAAATTCGGGAAGGTCTTGTTTACGCACGCCGGATCATTGATGCGGATCGGCACGCCGCCCAGCGTCACCAGCGTCAGGCACATCGCCATGCGGTGGTCGTCATAGGTGTCGATCACGGCGTTGGGGAGGAGTTTTTCAGGCGGCGTGATGCGGATGAAATCGGCACCCTCCTCCACCGTTGCGCCCACTTTGCGCAATTCGGTCGCCATCGCCGCAATGCGGTCGGTTTCCTTCACCCGCCAGCTGGCGATGTTGGTCAGCATGGTCACGCCGTCCGCAAACAGCGCCGCCACGGCCAGTGTCATGGCAGCATCGGGAATGTGGTTGCAATCGAGGGTGATCGCTTTCAAGCGGCCATCCTGCGGCGCACGCGCCGCGATCCAGTTCGGCCCCATTTCAATCTGCGCGCCCATCAAGGCCAGCGCATCGGCAAACTGCACGTCGCCCTGCACGCTGTCGCGCCCCACGCCTTCGACCCGCACCGGCCCGCCACCGATGGCACCGGCAGCCAGAAAGTAGGAGGCCGACGAGGCATCGCCTTCGACCCATATTTCGCCGGGACTCTGGTAACGCGCCGATTTCGGCACGCTGAAATTCTGCCATCCGTCCTGACCGATCTCGATACCAAAGCGGCGCAGCATCGCCAGCGTAATCCCGATATAAGGCCGGGAAATCAGCTCGCCCATCACTTCAATCGTCGTGGTGCGTTGCCGCAACGGCAGCGCCATCATCAGGCCGGTCAAAAACTGGCTCGATACATTGCCGCGCACCCGGGTGGTGTCGCCGGCCAGCTCGGCAGGATGGATGGCAAGTGGTGGAAAGCCCGCCTCACCCAGATAATCAATCCGCGCACCCAACAGCCGCAGCGCATCGACCAGATCGCCAATCGGTCGTTCGTGCATCCGCGCCACGCCCCGCAGCACATACTCGCCGCCGGACAAGGCGCACGCTGCAGTCAATGAACGAAACGCTGTGCCGGCATTGCCCAAAAACAGTTCAGCCTGCTTGACCGGGAACGCGCCGCCAACGCCCGTGATTTCGTAGTCATCGGAATCGCCACCCTCTGGGTTTTTTTGCCGAACCACGCCCACACCCAGCGCGCGCAAGGCATCGAGCATCACCCGGGTATCGTCCGAATCCAGCAGCGCACGCACGTGCGTCGCGCCCTCAGCCAGCGCTGCCAGCAGCAATACGCGATTCGAAATGCTTTTGGAGCCGGGAAGCCTCACGCTGCCATGTGCAGCCGGAGTGGCGGGTAAATCAAGAAAGTTCATCAAACGTCCTGAGAAAAGGGCAACAGTCAACAACGGTAAAAGGCAGAATGAGTCTTTTCATGCCACCCACAATGGCATGCGGCTGCGTGCGCCCTACACGTCCTGAGTCTTCAGCCAATGTTCGCGCGCGGTGCGCGCGCGCGTGAACATCTCCAGCAAAGTGGCGGCATCTTCAGCTGACACGGCGGCGCGCAGGGTTTGCAGCGCAGCCAGATAGGCATCCAGCTCGGTCAAAAGTGCCTGCTTGTTTGCCAGCGCGATGTCGCGCCACATCTCGGGGCTGCTGCCCGCAATGCGGGTGAAATCGCGAAAACCGCTGGCCGCCAGACGAAAGAAAGTGTCGCCATCTTCACGTTGCGCCAGTTCGTCCACCAGCGCGAACGCCGCCAGGTGCGGCAAGTGGCTTACCGCCGCGAAAACGCGGTCGTGTTGCGCGGCATCGAGCATTTCAACCTGCGCGCCCGTCGCCAACCAGAGTGCCTTGACGGTTTCAAGTGCGTCGGGCCGGGTCTCGGCCAGCGGCGTCAGCAGGACTTTTTTCCCCTGAAACAGATCGGCGCGGGCAGCCCCTGGCCCGCTTTGCTCGGATCCGGCAATCGGGTGACCCGGGACAAAATCCGTAAAACGTTCGCCGAGTGCCGCACGCGCAGCTTCAACCACATTACGTTTGGTGCTGCCTGCATCAGTGATGATGGCGCCGGATTTCAAGTGGGGAGCCAACTGCCGCAATACGGCTTCGGTCTCGCCCACAGGCAAGGCCAGCAGGATGCAATCGGCCTGCCCGGCTTGCGCGTAATCGGCCACGCCATCAATCAATTCGAGCTCGCGTGCGATCGTGAGCCGGGCAGGATTGCGGCCAACACCGAGCACACGTCGCACGGCACCGGCTTGTTTCAGCGCTAGGGCAAACGAGCCACCAATCAAGCCGGTGCCCACAATGGCCAGCGTGTCGACGATCACAAACAGGCTTTCAGGGCATCGAGAAAACGGGCGTTTTGCCCCGCCAATCCAACCGACACGCGCAGAAATTCAGGCAAGCCGTAATTGGCGACTGGGCGCACGATCACGCCGCGCTTGAGGAGTTCGCTGTTGATTCGCGCGGCATCACCGACTTTAGCCAGCAGGAAGTTGCCTTTTGACGGCACGCCATCCACACCCAGCGCACTCAAACCCGCCGCCAGTTGCGCCATGCCGGCCATATTCAGCGCATAGCTGCGTGCCAGAAAATCGACATCGTCCAGCGCAGCTTCAGCGGCGGCGAGCGCAGGTGCATTGACGTTAAAAGGATGACGCACCCGGTTCAGCAGATCGATTACTTCGGTGCTGCCTAACCCATATCCCACGCGCAGGCCGGCCAGCCCATACGCCTTGGAAAACGTGCGAACGATCAACAGATTGGGGAAGCGCGCCAGCCAGGGGGCGGTGTCGCAGCGTTCGGCAGGCGGCAGAAACTCGCCGTAGGCTTCGTCCAGTACCACCATCACCTGCGGCGGCACGGCTTCGAGAAACGCCTCAACCTCTGCCCATGGCAAAAACGTGCCGGTCGGATTATTGGGGTTGGCAATCCACAGTACGCGCGTGTCGTCGCGAATGGCGGCACGCATCGCATCCAGATCGTGGCCGTAGTGCTTTGCAGGCACTTCAATGCCGTGCGCGCCGGCAGTTTGCGTGGCGATGGGATAGACCGCAAAAGCGTGTTGCGCGTAAACCGAAGACGTCCCGGCGGTCAGAAACGCGCGCGCCACCATATCCAGCACATCATTCGATCCATTGCCCAGCACGATCTGGCTGGCCGGCACGTTCCAGTTCGCGGCCAGTTTGGCCTTCAGCGCATAGCCGGCGCCATCGGGGTACAGCGCCATGTCGAAAAGCGCGTCCTGTGCGGCCGCCAATGCCATGGGACTGGGCCCGAGCGGGTTTTCGTTCGACGCGAGCTTGACGATATCGGCTTCATTCAGCCCAAGCTCACGCGCCAGTTCGGAGATGGGTTTGCCGGGCAAATAAGGTGCAATGGCGCGCACATGCGCCGGTGCTAAATCACAGCAATTCATGGCAACGCAGCAGGATAGGAACCGAGAATCTTGAGAAAGGCGGCGCGCGATTCAATTTCCCCCAGAACAGCAGCCAGCCGGGGATCCTCGCGATGGCTTTCGCACACGATGAAAAACAGGTATTCCCAGTTGCCCGATCGCGCCGGGCGCGATTCGAGTTTGCTCATGGAAATCCCGGCCTCGGCCAGGGGTTGCAGCAGTTTGACGATCGCACCGGGCTGGTTGTGTACGCCGACGACAAGCGAGGTTTTATCGCGCCCCGACGGTGCGGCATCGGTTTTGCCCAAGACCAGAAAACGGGTGGTGTTGCTGGCTTCGTCCTCAACCCGCGCTGCTGCCACCGCCAGGCCATACAACTCGGCCGCCGCTTCGCTGCCCAGCGTGGCGGCATCGGGCTCGGCCGCCGCGCGCCGCGCACCCTCACTGTTGCTGATGACGCTGATGCGTTCGGCCTGAGGCAGATGACGCGTCAGCCACTGCTGGCACTGGGCGAGCGACTGGGCATGGCCATAGACACGCTGAATGCCGTCGAGACTGGCCTGCTTGCGCATCAGCATCTGGTGGATCGGCAGCATCACTTCGCCGCAGATTTTCAGCGGGCTGGCGACGATCAGATCGAGCGTGCGCGAGATCGCGCCTTCGGTCGAGTTCTCCACCGGTACCACAGCGAAGTCGACGCGCCCTGTTTCAACAGCGTGAAAACAGGTGTCGATGTCGGCCTCGGCCAGCGCATCGACTTCATGTCCGAATTGCTTATGAACGGCCTGCTGGCTGAAGGTGCCCGCCGGCCCGAGGTAGGCAACCCGAATGGTTTGTTCAAGCGCACGACAAGCCGACATGATTTCGCGAATCAGGCGCTCGACCGTATCCCCCGACAAGGGACCCGGGTTGGTCGAGCGCAACCTCTGGACGATCTGCGCCTCGCGCTCGGGCCGGTAGATTTTTTCACCGTTCTTGGCGCGCCCCACCTGCTGCGCAATCCCCGCACGCTCAGACAGCAGCTTGAGAATACTGTCATCGATGCCGTCAATGCGCGCACGCAACGCGCTCAAGTCATTGAGCGCATCCTTCATGCCGGCAAATTCCGCACAGCGAGTACGCCGGCAATCGCCGCAAGCTGTTGCAACACGGCATCGGTCACGGCGCTGTCGATATCAACCAGGGTGTAGGCCATGTCGGCCTTGGATTTGTTGAGCATGTTGTGGATGTTGATTCCGGCGCTGGCAAGCACCGACGAAATCTGCCCCACCATGTTGGGCACGTTGGCGTTGGCAATCGCGATTCGAAAATTCGACTCGCGTGGCATGGCGACGTTGGGGAAATTCACCGCATTAAGTATGTTGCCGTTTTCAAGATAATCAGCCAGCTGCTCGGCCACCATCACCGCGCAGTTTTCCTCTGCTTCTTCGGTGCTGGCGCCCAGATGCGGCAGCGCGACGACCTTGGCATGTCCCTTGAGGGCATTCGCCGGGAAATCGCAGATGTAGGCATGCAGCTTGTTGGCGTCGAGCGCTTCGACCGCAGCCACGTTATCGACCACGCCTTCTCGCGCAAAATTGAGCAGCACTGCACCCGGACGCATCACCCCGATACGCTGGGCGTTGATGAGATTGCGGGTGGCGTCGATCAGCGGCACATGCAGGCTGACGTAATCCGCCATGCGCAGCACATCCTCGACGTTCTCTGCGCGCTTGACCTGCGAAGGCAGGCGCCACGCAGCGTCGACCGTAATCGCCGGGTCGAAACCGATCACGTTCATACCCAGCTTGATCGCCGCTTCAGCGACGTAGGAGCCGATGGCACCGAGGCCAATCACACCCAGCGTACGGCCCGGCAATTCGCTGCCCGCAAAATTCTTTTTACCGGCTTCGGTCGCCTTGTGCATCTCCTCGTCCGTGCCGGTCAGGCCCTCGACAAAACGAATCGCCGGTACCAGATTGCGTGCCGCAAGCAGCATCCCGGCGATGACCAGCTCTTTCACCGCGTTGGCGTTCGCCCCCGGCGCATTGAACACCGGGATGCCGCGTTCGGACATTTTTTTCAGCGGGATGTTGTTGGTCCCGGCACCGGCGCGTGCGATAGCCTTCACCGATGCGGAAATATCCATCTCGTGCATATTGGCCGAGCGCACCAGAATACCGTCTGCGTCAACGACATCACCGCCCACGGTGTAGTGCTCCGGCAACCGTGCCAGCCCTTTGGCAGAGATGGCGTTCAGGGTCAGAATCTTGCGCGCTTGAGCCATGATGGTTTAACCCCTGCTCGCTTCAAATTCGCTCATAAAGCTCACCAGCGCCTGCACGCCTTCGAGCGGCATGGCGTTGTAGATCGACGCGCGCATGCCTCCCACCGAGCGGTGGCCTTTCAGTTGCAGCAGATTGTGTTCTTTTGCCCCTTTCAAAAAGGCTTCGTCGAGCGCGGCGTCTTTCAGCGTGAACGGCACGTTCATCAGCGAGCGGTTGTCCAGCGCCACCGGCGAATTGTAGAACCCAGAGGCGTCGATCTTGCCGTAAAGCAGCCCGGCTTTTTCACGATTGGTTTTTTCCATCGCCGTGAGGCCGCCATTTTTCTTCAGCCACTTGAACACCAGCCCTGCCGTGTACATGGCAAAGGTGGCCGGCGTGTTGTACATCGACTCGTTGTCGGCGTGGATCTTGTAGTCGAACATGGTCGGCGTGCCTTGCAGCGTTTCACCGATCAGGTCGTCACGCACGATGACGATGGTCAGTCCTGCCGGGCCAATGTTCTTCTGCGCTCCGGCGTAGATCAGGCCGAATTTCGACACGTCGATCGGGCGCGACAGGATGGTCGAGGACATGTCGGCCACCAGCGGCACACTGCCCGTGTCCGGGGTCCAGAACATTTCCACCCCACCAATGGTTTCATTGGGCGTGTAATGGACATAAGCGGCGTTGGGGTCGAGCGTCCACGTGTCCTGCGTCGGCGCGTAGCTGAAGTGCTTGTCTTCACTGCTCGCCACCACGTTCACCGCGCCATATCGCTTGGCTTCTTTAATGGCTTTTTTCGACCACTCGCCGGTGTTCAGGTAATCCACGCTGGCTTTGCCGCGCAAGAGGTTCATCGGCACCATGGCAAACTGGCTCGACGCGCCACCCTGCAGAAACAGCACCTTGTAGTTGGCCGGAATCCCCATCACCTCGCGCAGGTCAGCTTCGGCCTCGGCGGCGATGCCCATGAACTCCTTGCCGCGATGGCTCATTTCCATCACCGACATGCCGCTGCCGTGCCAGTCGACCAGTTCGGCCTGCACCTGTTGCAACACGGTTTTGGGCAGCACGGCGGGGCCGGCGCTGAAGTTATAAATGGTCATGCTGGGGTCTCCTCTTCGTTGTCGGTTTCAGCCACTTTTTCGAGGCCAATCAGCGTTTCGCCCTTGTCCAGATTGATCAGCGTGACGCCCTGGGTCGAGCGGCTCATCGCTCGGATTTCATTGACGCGGGTGCGGATCAGCACGCCGCCGGTGGTAATCAGCATGATTTCGTCATCCGGCTTCACCAGCGTGGCGGCGACCACTTTGCCGTTCCGCTCGCTGGTCTGAATTGCGATCATGCCTTGCGTCGCACGGGCGTGGCGGGTGTATTCGGTGATCGAGGTGCGTTTGCCGAAGCCGTTTTCGGTCGCGGTCAGCACGAAGTCGTTCTCATCTTCAGCCACCAGCAGCGAGATCAGCTTCTTGTCCTTGGCGAGCTTCATGCCGATCACACCGCGTGCGGTGCGGCCCATCGGGCGCACGTCGTTTTCGTCGAAGCGCACGGCCTTGCCGCCGTCGGAGAACAGCATCACGTCGTGGCGGCCATCGGTGATCGACGCACCGATCAGGAAGTCACCTTCGTCCAGCCCCACTGCGATGATGCCTGCGGTGCGCGGACGCGAGAAGTCGGATAGTGGCGTCTTCTTGACGATACCGTTGCTGGTCGCCATGAATACATAGTGCTCATCATCAAAGGATTTGACCGGCAACAGCGCGTTGATCTTCTCGCCGTCTTCCAGCGGCAGCAGGTTGACGATGGGTTTGCCGCGCGCCGCGCGCCCGCCCGCCGGGACGTTGTACACCTTGAGCCAGTACATGCGCCCGCGGTTGGAGAAACACAGAATGAAGTCGTGGGTGTTGGCGACAAACATCTTCTCGATGAAGTCTTCGTCCTTGGTGCCCGCCGCCTGCTTGCCGCGCCCGCCGCGCTTCTGTGCGCGGTAGTCGTCCATCGGCTGCGACTTCATGTAACCGCCGTGCGACAGGGTCACGACCATTTCTTCGGGCTTGATCAGGTCTTCCATCGACATGTCCTGCGCGTTCTCGACGATCACCGAGCGGCGGCCATCACCGAACTGATCCTGGATCTGCTTCAGTTCATCGCGGATGATCAGGGTGATGCGCGCCGGGGTGGCCAGAATGTCGAGCAGATCGGCAATTTTGGCCATGATCTCCTTGTATTCGCCAATGATCTTGTCGGATTCCAGATTGGTCAGGCGCTGCAGTTGCATCTCGAGAATGCGCTGCGCCTGAATCTCGGACAGGTGATAACCATCGGCGTGCAGGCCGAATTCCGGCCCCATGTTCACCGGGCGCGAGTATTCGGGATCGATGCGTGCCAGCATTTCCTCGACCATCGCCGATTTCCATGCCTTTTCCAGCAGGCGTGTTTTGGCGATCAGCGGGGTTTCGGACGACTTGATCAGTTCGACGATATCGTCGACGTTGGCCAGCGCCACCGCCAGGCCTTCCAGGATGTGGCCGCGTTCGCGCGCCTTCTTGAGGTCGAACACGGTACGGCGGGTGACGACTTCGCGCCGGTGACGCAGAAAGGCGTCGAGAATTTCGCGCAAGTTGAGCAAACGCGGCTGGCCGTCGATCAGCGCCACCATGTTCATGCCGAAGGTGTCCTGCATCTGCGTCTGCTTGTACAGATTGTTCAGGATCACGTCGGCGTTTTCGCCGCGTTTCAGCTCGATGTAGACGCGCATGCCCGACTTGTCGGACTCGTCGCGCAGGTCGGAAATACCGTCGATCTGCTTTTCGCGTACCAGTTCGCCGATCTTGATCAGCAGATTGGCCTTGTTCACCTGGTAGGGCAGCTCGTCGATGATGATCGCCTGCTTGCCGCCTTCCCTGCCCACATCCTCGATGTGGCAGGTGGCGCGCATCACCACGCGGCCGCGGCCGGTACGGTAACCGTCGCGCACGCCAGAGAGGCCGTAAATGATGCCGGCAGTGGGAAAGTCGGGCGCCTTGACGATCGCGATCAACGACTCGATGTCGATCTCGGGATCGTCGAGCAGCGCAAACAGGGCGTCGCAGATATCGGTGAGATTGTGCGGCGGGATATTGGTCGCCATGCCCACCGCAATGCCGGACGAGCCATTGATCAGCAGATTGGGGATCTTGGCAGGCAGCACCAGCGGTTCGAACTCGGAGCCGTCGTAGTTGGGGCCGAAATCAACCGTTTCCTTGTCGAGGTCGGCCAGCAGCTCATGCGCGATCCGCGCCATCCGCACTTCGGTGTAACGCATCGCCGCCGCATTGTCGCCGTCGACCGAGCCGAAGTTACCCTGGCCGTCGATCAGCATGTAACGCAGCGAGAAATCCTGCGCCATCCGCACCATGGTGTCGTACACCGCCGTATCGCCGTGTGGGTGATATTTACCGATCACGTCGCCCACCACGCGGGCAGATTTCTTGTAGGCCTTGTTCCAGTCGTTGGAGAGCTCATTCATCGCGAACAACACGCGTCGATGCACGGGCTTCAGTCCGTCGCGCACGTCCGGTAGCGCACGTCCCACGATCACGCTCATCGCGTAATCAAGGTACGAACGCCGCATCTCGTCTTCGAGACTGACCGGGAGGGTTTCCTTGGCAAACTGTTCCATAACCGGCTTTTTACTGATCTAAAAGCCCGTGATTTTAGCATGGCCACTCCGTCCGGCGGCCTTTGCCAAACCCGGGCCAAACAGTGAGAATGCAGACCACATGAAACTCCCTGCCGACCTCCTTCTCCTGCCACAATGGGTCGTTCCCGTCGATATCGATGGCACGCTGACCGACCACGCCGTCGTGGTGCGTGATGGCCAGATCCTCGATTTACTGCCTGCCGACGCCGCACAAGCCCGCTACGATGTCGCGCAAACCCTTGCCCTGCCAGGTCAGGTGCTGATTCCCGGCCTGGTCAATCTGCATTGTCATGCTGCGATGACGCTGCTCCGTGGCTTTGCCGACGACCAGCCGCTGATGGACTGGCTGCAGCAGCATGTCTGGCCCACCGAAAAAAAGCACGTATCCGAAGCCTTTGTGCGCGACGGCACGCTACTTGCCGCAGCCGAGATGCTGCTGGGCGGCATCACCACCGTAAACGACATGTATTTCTTCCCGGCGGTGGCGGGCGAGGCGTTTGTCCAGGCCGGCATGCGCGCCACGCTGGGCATGATCGTGCTGGAATTCCCCAGCGCCTACGCAACGGATGCGGACGACTATCTGGCCAAAGGACTGGCGATGCGTGATGCGCTCGGCAACGAACCGCTGCTCAATTTTGCCTTTGCCCCGCACGCGCCCTACACCATTTCGGACGCCACCTTTGGCCGTATCAACACCCTGGCCGAGCAACTGGGTCTGCCGATTCATACTCACATCCACGAAACGGCAGACGAAGTCACAACCAGCCTGCAGCAGCACGGTGTGCGCCCACTGGAACGACTGGCGCGGCTGGGATTGTTGGGCCCCAACTTCATCGGCGTCCATGCCGTACACCTGAACGAAGCAGAAATCGAGTTTCTGGCCAAGCATGGCTGCCACGTGGCACATTGCCCGACATCCAATCTCAAACTGGCCTCCGGGATTGCGCCTATCGCCCCGCTCGCTGCGGCAGGGGTCAATTTTGGTCTGGGCAGCGATGGCGCCGCCAGCAACAACCGGCTCGACCTGTTCGCCGAAATGCGGCTCGCTGCCTTGCTGGCCAAGGGCGTCAGCGGCAATGTGACCGCCCTGCCCGCCGCCGCCGCGCTCAAGGCAGCGACGCTCGGCGGCGCACGCGCCCTCAATCTCGAGAGCCGGATCGGCAGCATCACCCCCGGCAAACGCGCCGACCTGGTCGCGGTCGACCTCACCGCCGTGTCGAGCCAGCCGGTGTTCGACCCTGTCTCGCATCTGATTTATGTGGCTGGACGCGAAGCCGTCAGCCATGTCTGGGTCGATGGCAAACATACCGTCAACAACCGATGTCTGACCAGCCTGGATAATGACGACCTGATCGCCCGCGCTGCTTACTGGCGCACCAAAATCACCGCATAGGACACATTCATGAGCAACGTTGATGCCGCTGAAATCGCCAAATTTTCCGAACTTGCCCACCGCTGGTGGGACCCGAACTCCGAATTCAAGCCGCTGCACGAAATCAATCCGCTGCGCCTGAAGTGGATCGACCAGCAGGCCGCGCTGGCCGGCAGGAAAGTGCTCGACATCGGCTGCGGCGGCGGCATTTTGGCTGAAGCCATGGCGGCTGCCGGCGCCACCGTCAGCGGCATCGACCTGTCAGAAAAAGCGCTCAAGGTCGCCAAGCTGCATTTGTACGAATCTGGGCTCAGCGTCGATTACCAGCTGGTCTCGGCCGAAGACTACGCTACGCAACACGCCGGCGAATTCGACGTGGTGACCTGCATGGAAATGCTGGAACACGTGCCTGATCCCGCCTCGATCGTCGCCGCCTGCGCGCGTCTGGTCAAACCCGGCGGCCGGGTATTCTTTTCAACGCTGAACCGCAATGCCAAGAGTTATCTATTCGCCATTGTCGGCGCCGAGTACATCCTCAAGCTGCTGCCGCGCGGCACCCACGACTACGCCAAATTCATCCAGCCCGCCGAACTCGCCCGCATGGCACGCGACGCCGGACTGGATACGCAGGAACTGATCGGCATGACCTACAACCCGCTGACCAGGGTCTACAAACTGGAAGCGGACACCGACGTCAACTACCTGCTGGCGACACAGCGCGGGGAATAGGCATGGCAATCAAAGCGATGAAATTCGATGACATTCGTGCCGTCCTGTTCGACCTCGACGGCACCCTGGTCGACACCGCGCCCGACCTCGGCTACGCGCTCAACCTGCAGCGCGCGCGCCACGGCCTGCCGCCGCTCGCCGACGACATCATCCGCCCGCAAGCCTCGCATGGCGCGCGTGGCCTGCTCGGCATCGGCTTCGACCTGCATCCGGACGATGCGAAGTTTGCGTCCATGCGCGAGGAGTTCCTGCAACTTTACGCCGACAACATCTGCCACCACTCGCGGCCTTTCGACGGCATCCTCGACCTGCTGGCAGCACTCGACGCGCGCCAGCTCAAATGGGGCGTGGTCACCAACAAACCCGCCCGTTTTACCGAACCGCTAATGTCGATTCTCGACCTGGCCGAGCGCGCCGCCTGCATCGTCTCCGGCGACACGTGTCCGCAGTCCAAACCGCATCCCGCTCCCATGCGCGCCGCCGCCGAACTGTGCGGTGTGGCGCCCGGGCAATGCCTGTATCTGGGCGATGCCGAACGCGACATTCAGGCCGCCAACGCCGCCGCCATGCCCGCACTGGTCGCCGCCTGGGGCTACCTCGATGCCGCCGACCAACCCCACACCTGGGGCGCGCACGCGCAAATCCACCACCCACTCGAAACACTTGAATACCTGATGGTCTGAGCATGGCCTATAGCCTGCTCAAGCAGCTGCATCTCGGCACCATCGCCCTCACCCTGGCGCTGTTTATCCTGCGCGGCGTCTGGATGATGGTCGAATCGCCGCGGTTGCAGGCGCGCTGGGTGCGCATCGCCCCGCATATCAACGACACCCTGCTGCTGGCCAGCGGCATCAGCCTGGCCGTGCTGACCCGGCAATATCCGCTAGTGAACGCCTGGTTGACCGCAAAATTCTTCGCCCTGATCCTTTACATCGTGCTCGGAACCATTGCCCTCAAACGCGGACCAACCCACGGCATGCGCATCGCTGCATGGATCGCCGCCCTGCTGGTATTCGCTTATATGGTCGCGGTTGCGGTCACGCATGAGCCTTTACCTTTTATGCATTAAATCGGGGAACTTTCCTCTCGATGCAGGCTCTATCCGTTACACTTGAAGTAGCAGTACAAGGGGGCGACCTGGTTTCGACGGGGGTCGCGAAGCAGCGCAGGGCATACCGAGGGTCAGAGCACCTCGTAAATCCAACTGAAAATCGTTTAAACGCAAACGACGAAACTTACGCTCTAGCCGCTTAATTGCGCTAGACCCTACACCAGCCAGCATACGGGTTGGGCCGGGCAACCGGCAGTAGGGTAATCTCAGTATGATCGTGGCTGTCCGGGTGGCTTGGGCAGACATTAAATCAAGGCCACTCGCCAAA